>Ga0099364_10006849_pt1 | contig 16469 bp, 19 predicted proteins | sample TergutTh196P3_FD_73070 | JGI IMG/M metagenome (GOLD analysis project Ga0099364, IMG submission 73070) | Microcerotermes parvus P3 segment gut microbial communities from Pointe-Noire, Republic of the Congo - Th196 P3 | ecosystem: Host-associated > Arthropoda: Insects > Digestive system > Gut ...
GTTACAGTAGGCGCAATTTCTATCGCAGAATTAATAAAACCATAAATTTCATATCCGGGGAAAAGCAACGCGCCTGCAATGAGAACAACAATAAAAGTAATAAGCATTATTATTACTTCCGCTATTATAAATTTTGTTGCGCTTTTTATAGATTTAAACAGGAGAATATCATTCTTTTCGGCTATTTTAAAAATACGCTTCGCGCTTGTAATTACAATTAAAAAACTGCAAATCGTGAGTATTATAAATATTGTCAAACCTTTATAAGCCTCATCGCTTGTTATGGATTTCCCTAATACTTCAATGATTTTTCCGGTATCTCTGAAGTTTAATAATCTGCCTATCTTATATGGGGGTTCGACGCGCTCGGCGACAATGCAACTGTTGCCGTGCATATAAATCGGCTTCGTGAAAAAATCGAGGACGAACCGTCCAATCCAAAATATATTCAGACGGTGTGGGGTGTAGGGTATCGTTTGGTGTGAAAATCGAACGTGTAAAAGGCAATCTGACAGACCACTTTGCCCCGCGAACTAACATTATTTGTTTGTCTGAAAATGTTTACGATACTCCCTCTATTGCCGCAGTAGGCGTAGCCGCGCACGAAGCCGGACACGCAGTTCAATATTCGTTAGGCTACGCTCCTATAAAGTTTCGGGCGGCTATTATTCCGATTACAAATATCGGCTCAAAATTATCAATACCGTTAATACTGGCGGGTATGATATTCAGTATGACAGGATTGATAAATATAGGGATATGGCTTTTTGCCGCAGTAGTCGTGTTTCAGCTGGTTACGCTCCCCGTTGAATTTAACGCTTCAAATCGCGCCGTTGCTCTTTTGGATAAGTCGGGGTTCGTAAGCAATGCTGAACTATCGGCTTCAAAAAAAGTGTTATCGGCTGCCGCATTGACGTATGTAGGAGTGTTAGCCGTATCGTTAGCGCAGCTTATACGCCTTGTCGCCATTGCAGGACGGCGGCGTTAATACTGAAAACTTGTATATACAAAATATACGGGAAAATATCGAAAGTTAAACGGTGGGGTGAATATGGTTAAAAAAATATTTAACACAAAAAATCTAATCAGATTTGTGTTTTTAACATTTGTTGCCTCGAATGTGTTTGTCATTATCAGAATGATATTAGCTCCCACGGTTGCGCCGCTTTCCGATACTGCTATTAGGGTTAAAAGCGATTATATATTAATGCTTTTACAAAGTCTTTTGGGAATAACCGCGATGGTGCTTCCGGGTATGTTAAATAAAAAATTTAGACTTAGCGTACCGTCAATAATGATAATTTTCTATGCTGTATTTTTATACTGCGCTATATATTTAGGTGAAGTAAGAGCCTTTTATTATAGAGTGCCGCATTGGGATACTACAATGCACACGTTCAGCGGAGCGGCTTTAGGCGCGTTAGGATTTTCGGTTGTCAGTTTACTAAACAAGTCAGATTCTGCTGTTTTCCACCTAAGTCCCGGTTTTGTGGCTTTATTTTCTTTCTGCTTCGCTTTAATGCTTGGTGTATTATGGGAAATCTATGAATTTGCGATGGATTATTTCTTAGGCACAAATATGCAGAAATTTATGCTTGAATCGGGTGAACTTCTTATCGGGCAAAAAGCTCTTACAGATACAATGAAAGATTTGATTGTTGACGCAATAGGGGCGTTTGCAATGTCTGTAATTGGTTATATATCACTTAAATATAACAAAGGCTGGTTAGAGCGTATTCGCGTAAAACAAGCAGCGAAATAAAATCATTGAAAGGTAAAATGAGATGATGGATAACCATTTTCTACGTAACACATAATATAATTTTTATTATAAATATATTTTTTTATAGCACAGCAAAAAGAAAGGATAAATTTAATAATGATATCGGTATTTATAATAATAATAGCCGTCGCAGCAGACCAAATATCAAAATATATTGTATCGGCAAATATGGAAATCGGCGATTCTTTTAGTTTTATCAAGTATATTTTTAACATAACGTATCTGACAAATACGGGCGCGGCGTTCGGTATGCTGAAAGACCATCGGTGGATTTTTATGATTGCGTCGGCTATAGCGATAGCAATTATGGCGGCGGTATTAATATATTTTATCAGGAGAAAAGAGTTTTTTTTACTGCAAATCGCGCTCGCCCTGATGATTAGCGGCGGCATCGGAAATATGATTGACAGGGTATATCGAGGCTATGTAGTGGACTTTTTAGAATTTGATTTTGTAAATTTCGCTATTTTTAACGTCGCCGATTCATGCGTGACAATAGGCTGTGCAGTATGTATTATATTTATAATTATTAAAAGAAAAGAACTGTTTAAAGAATATCCAAACAACAACGGGACAAACATAAAGTTGAACAAATAAATAACGGCGATGAAATATAAAATAATGAGAACAGAAATATTTATAGTTGATGAAAGCTCAAAAGATACAAGAATTGATATATTTTTATCTGAACGGCTTGACGCTACGCGTTCGGCCGTCCAAAAGATGATTGATAACGTGCAAGTGACGGTAAACGGCATAAAAAAAGAAAAAAATTATAAATTAAGACTGAATGATTTAATAAGCGCGGAAATATCCGAACCCAAAGAAACGGATATTATCCCGCAGGATTTGAATTTAGATGTTTTATATGAAGACGACGATATAATTGTGATAAACAAAAGGCAGGGTATGACAGTCCATCCGTCGCAGGATAATTACAGGGATACTCTGGTAAACGCGCTGTTGTATCACTGCAAAGGCTCGCTCTCGGGGATTAACGGCGAGATACGACCGGGAATAGTACACAGGCTTGATAAAAACACATCGGGCGTTATGGTAGCCGCGAAGAACGATAAATCGCATACGGGACTTGCGGAGCAACTCAAAGAACACAGCATTGTCAGAATTTATAACGCGGTAGTTGCGGGTAATCTTAAAGAAGATAACGGAACTGTAAATATGCCGCTCGGACGAAGCAAAAAAGATTTTAAAAAAATCGCGGTTTATAAAACCGCCGACGAAGAAAACAAAATCAAGCGCGCAGTCACCCATTATCGGGTATTGGGCAGATATAATTATGCTCAAAAGAATTATACCCACTTGGAAGCGCGGCTTGAAACGGGAAGAACACATCAGATAAGAGTTCACACGGCATATAAGGGGCATCCCGTGATAGGCGACGATGTTTACGGCAATGAGAGTATAAATAAAGCGTTCCCGTTTTTGGTCGGGCAGTGTCTGCACTCGAAAACAATAGAATTTATTCACCCGATAAGCGGCGAAAAAATATATATTGATACGCATTTGCCCGAATATTTTATAAAAGTATTGAAAATGCTTAATGTTTAGCATATAAAATTTAAAATACGAGGTTTTATAATGGGAAAATATACAGGAATTATAATTGTTTCAGATGTTGACGGGACTTTTTGGAGCAAAATCCCCGAGATTTATCAAAAAAATACTGACGCAATAGAAAAGTTCAAACAAGACGGGGGAATATTTACTTTTGCGACGGGCAGGGATTTTCATTCGCTTAAAATGATTATCCCCGACGCAGTTGATATAGTTAACGCACCTATAATAGTTTCGAACGGGTCGGGATTATTCGACGCGGATAAAAATAAATATATTATGGAAGCGGGATTGAATATGCCTGTATTCAGGGAGTTCGCCAAGATAATTATAAGTAAATACCCCGAAATAGGCGTCCGTTTCAGTGGCAGAGGCATATTTATGGTGCCTGATATTAATTTGATGATAAAAGATGATTTGACGACGGACAGCGATACAAGCCTTCTTGAAAAAGCGAGGGAAACGCCGCTCGACGAGATAGATACAGCTTCAAAATGCGTTATAGTACATACTAATCCCGAAATACTTGCCGAAGTTCAAAAAATGGGGGAAGAATTTGATAAAGGCGAAAATTTTCATTTTGCGAAATCATATGCCATAGGACTGGAAGCGGTAAATAAAGATTATACAAAAGGGAAAACTGCGCGTAAACTTAAAGAATATTTGAATTTATCCGACGGCGTCCTGTATGCCATAGGCGATTATTATAACGATATGGACTTGATTTTAACGGCGGATATAGGAGTATGCCCGCAAAATGCGGTTGACGAGATAAAATCGGCGGCAACAATAATAACAAAGAGCTGCGACGAAGGGGCAATAGCAGATTTAATTGAAATTATAGATAAAAATAAATAATAAAAATTGGTAGACCTGTCCGATAACGCTATAGTAGAAATTTAACAAATAAAATTTTTTAAAATAAATCAAATTTTGCTTGACAAACTAAAATTTATGTGATATAATAAAAACGATATAAATTTTCTACAAACAGTTCGCCGTATTTTTACGGCGGATTGTTTTTTGTAAAGAGGAAACCACTCGCTTGGCGAGTGACGGGTGTTTTGTTAATTTTAATAGAGAAAATTTATTAATGTACATCGGCAAATTGTAGGGGCAACCCTATGTGGTTGCCCGAAAAACAGGCGATTTGCGATAGAACGGGCAACTACATAGAGCCCCCCTACGAAAATCATATTCGCTATGAGCCTGTATCGGCATTTCGTTCTATGTCATTTGTTGATGATAGAAAATATACATTATTAGCTATTTTCTTCATTGTGCTTGTAACCAAAATGACTTCTAAAACATTATCTTTTTTAACCGTTATCATAAATGTTATTATTTCATCTTTATCTATTATAAAAGATTTATCCGCTTTTTCACAATTTTCATTTGTATTATTCGCGGCACTACAACAAAAAAGATAATCTATAGTCACCTCAAAAAAATTAGCGATTGGCAAAATATATTCAATGTCAGGATAGCCTGTTTCACTTTCCCAACGCGATATTGCCTGATTTGTTACGCCAAGTGCTTCGGCGAGCCGTTCTTGTGTTATACCATCACGGTTACGCAACTCTTTAATCTTTTTTCCTATTTTGATATTCATAAAAACACTCCCATAAAATTTAATATATTCAAACTTTTCATCATTGTAATTTTATTATATCAGGTGCAAAACAGAAATACAATCATAAATTCATTTACGATATCAATGATTCGTTGATATTATAATGCGTAGTGTTGAATGGACAAAAACAATGGAATTAAAAAAATATTTAGAAAAATTACAAGTCCTTGATATAGAAATACAGGCAAAAGAAGAGCATATCAAAGAACTGCGGCAAATTCTTGACGCTTTACATACAACGGTAAAAAATGAAATATATTCGGATTTAATATTGCGTCAACTGACAGAAATTAAAGAAATAATCGCCGATTTTGAATATAAATTTCTTCGGGATATAAAAATAAAACTTGAAACCAAGCGTTTGATACTTAGCGTGATAGAAAAAGTAGAAAATCCCGAATACAAAATAATTTTGGAATTGAAATATGTAAATTTAAAAACATGGGAGCAAATTGCCGAGATAACAAATTACAGCGTAAGAAATATGCACTATATTCATAATAAGGCATTAGACGAGTTGAAACGCAGTCAACAGAAAATTATAAATAATTTAGAGAAAGAATATAATATAAAATGATGATGAATCCGCGAAATAAACAATCTGGAACGAGGCTTTCAAGGAACACGTCTTTCCTGAGTATTCTACTTGTATTAGTCATATTTATGTTCATAAATATGATAAGGGATATGGACGCGGGAAATCAAGACGCAGGACAGTTTCAGGTCACTTTTATAAATGTCGGTCAGGGCGACAGTATTTTAATAAAAAATCCGCAGAATGAATTTATGCTGATAGATACTGGTTCAAGCGAGCAGTACGGCGTTTTAAAGGCTCATTTGGACAGTAATAATATAGAAAAATTCGAGTATGTGATATTTACTCACCCTCATGCCGACCATATAGGCTCGGCGGATAAAATAATAAAAGAGTACGACGTCGGAACTTTGATAATGCCGAGAGTTACGCACGATACCATGACTTTTGTGCGGTTGCTCGAAGAAATCGAAGCAAAGCGTATGGGAATTACGCCTGCGGAAGCGGGAACAGAATATATTTTCGGCGACGCAAAATTTTTTATCGTCGCGCCCTTGAAAGAAGAATATTCAAATATCAACGATTACAGCGTTGTTATAAAAATGATTTACGGCATTAATACTTTTTTGTTCACTGGCGATATAGAAAAAACCTCTGAAGAAGATATAATAGCTTTTTGTGAAAGTCAAGGCGAAAATATAATTGTCGCCGACGTATTGAAAGTCGCGCATCACGGTTCGTCAAGTTCAAGCAGTCAGAAATTTTTAGATTTGGTGAAGCCCAAAATAGCGGTCATTTTGAGTGACGGCAAGAGCTACGGACATCCTCATCTTGAAGTGATTGAGCGGTTGTCCGATATAGACGCAGTGATTTTACGCAGCGATTTGCACGGCAATATAATAATAAGCAGCAATGGCAGGACGTTAAATATTGAAACAGAGATACTGCCGCCTTAAACAACACCTGTAGGGGGCGCAGTCCTCTGCGACCCGTAAATTCATAGTATCAAACAGCACATATATTTTATCATCAACGCCGATAAATGTGACGGACTACAATCAATAAAAAATAATAATCTGGAGGTTGTTTTGATTATGATAAAACAAATAGAATATACGGATATTGAGCGTTGCGCGGAAGTGATACGCGAGAGTTTCAGCACTGTTGCGGAAGAATTCGGGCTTAATGAGCAAAACTGCCCGACGCATACAAGCTTTACAAAGCCTGAAAATTTAATTTGGGACTATAATAACGGATATTTGATGTTCGCTTATTTCTTAGGCGAAAAAATTATCGGCTATGTTTCGCTTTCACATTCGGATAACGATAAAAAAGCGTATAAACTGCGTAATCTCGCGGTACTGCCTCAATACCGCCATGCGGGATACGGCAGAGAACTTGTTGATTTTTGCAAAGAAAAAGTCAAAAGTTTCGGCGGCGAAAAAATTGATATAGGCATAATAGAAGAAAATACGCGCCTTAAAGACTGGTATGCGGCATACGGATTTGTACATACAGGCACGAAAAAGTTTGAACAGTTTCCGTTTACTGTGGGATTTATGGAACTGGAAATATAAAAGCCGTTGTATTAGACTTCCTCGGAAATAGTCTCTTAGCCCTCTTTCCCTGTAGGGCGTGACGCCCTCGGCACGCCGCGAATTTATGCCGATGTTGTTCGGGGAGACAAAAACACCCGTCACTCGCTACGCTTCGTGCCACCATCTTTACAAAAGAGGGCTTTCGGCACAAAATCTTTATGTTGATTTGATTTCCGAAGAGGTCAATTTTATTTAATGAAGGTATTTATATGAAATTAGAATTAACCCATGTCAAAGAAAAAGATAAAATGGTTTTAAAAAATCTTTTGGAAATATATGAAAAAGAGCCGAATGATTATGAGGAAAAAGATATAAATGAAAAAGAGCCTTATGAATATAAACATCTTGAGCGTTATTTTTCATGGAAAAATTGGTTGGCGTATTTTATAATGGCAGATGATGACTATGCGGGATTTATATTGATAAGTCCCGATTCAATAGCACAAGACATACCAACGGATTACTCTATATATGAATTTTTTGTAATGCCGAAATACCGTCGCGGCGGCGTCGGAAGATTTGCGTTTAACAAAATACTTGATATGTATAAAGGCAAGTGGCAGTTGCAGAGAGACCCCCGCGACAAAAACAGCGTGCCTTTTTGGAATAAAGTGATAGACGAATATACAAACGGTAATTTTAAAATAGAAAAATCAAGTATAAAGAGTATTCCATACAGTGGCGGCATATTAGGGGATATTTTCTTTTTTGAATCATAAATATTGCAAAATGTTAGACATTTGTATTTGGTGTGTAGAAAATGATTATGCGGCTATTTTCCCCTGCCCTCTTTTGTAAAGAGGGTGCCGTCCGCAGACGGCGAGTGTTTTTAAAAATTGATGTTGGTTCGTTCGTTGTAGTCCGCAAAAATCGTATTGCATTGGTATCACGGGACGTCGAGGACGCCGTCCCCTACAATAAATAACAAAAATTGAACAGTCCTTTCGTAAAGTATGTCCATAAGGCGGGGATTTTTCTTACACGCTTATTATAAATTTCTTTCATATCAATACATATGTCTAACACAACTAAAAAGAAAATTGGTTTTTGTCTAAAATATATAAAAATCACATGAATTTAAAATAATATTTAGTGATATTTTACTAAATTCAAATTTATTATAAATTTAATAAAATTTTACTTGCAAAATCCAACAAAATCTATTATGATTATATTATATCAATATCTAATTCTGTCTTTAAAATAATCAAAGCAACAAAAAATATTTTAATTAAATTTTGGAGGAAAAATAATATGGCAAAAACAACAAAAGCGTCAGCAAAAGTAAAAATAGGTATAATCGGCTGCGGCGGTATCGCGAACGGCAAACATATGCCCGCGCTTTCCAAGCTCGCTAATGTTGAAATGGTCGCGTTCTGCGATATTATCAAAGAAAAAGCGGAAAAAGCGGCTAAAGAATACGGTACCCCGGACGCTAAAACCTATGTAGGCGAAGAAGCGTATAAAAAACTTCTTGAAGACAAGACTATTGACATAGTTCATGTTCTTACGCACAATACTCTCCACTGCGTTATGACCTGTGACGCTCTCGAAGCGGGCAAGCACGTTATGTGTGAAAAACCGATGGCTACAACTTATGCTGAAGCAAAAAAAATGGTTGACGCTGCGAAAAAAACAGGCAAAAAACTTACAATAGGCTATCAAAACAGACAGAGAAGCGATTCTCTCTATCTTAAAGCGGAATCCGATGCAGGAACATTCGGCGACATTTACTATGCAAAAGGTACGGCTATACGCCGCCGCGCAGTTCCCACATGGGGCGTATTCCTCGATGAAGAAAAACAAGGCGGCGGTCCGCTCATAGACATAGGAACGCACGCTCTTGACCTTACACTTTGGATAATGGACAATTATCAACCCAAATATTGCGTGGGTACGGCATATCACAAACTCAACAATCAAAAAGATACAGGCAACGCTTGGGGCGACTGGGACCCCGCAAAATTTACTGTTGAGGACTCGGCGTTTGGATTTATAGTTATGGAAAACGGCGCGACAATTTATCTTGAATCTTCTTGGGCGTTGAACAGCCTTGACGTAAGAGAAGCTGTGACGACAGTATGCGGAACTCTCGCGGGCGGCGACATGGAAGGCGGCGTAAGAATCAACGGCGTAAAACACGGCAGACAATATGTTCTACAGCCTAATCTCCGTGCGGGCGGCGTTGCGTTCTACAGTGGCGGCTCCGAAAATGCCGAAGACAGAGAAGCGAAACTTTGGATTGACTCTGTTATCAACAATAAAGCCCCGTTCGTATTGCCTGAACAGGCTTGCGTAGTTTCTCAAATTCTTGAGGGCATTTATATCTCTGCTAAAGAAGACAAGCCTTATTATTTCAATAAATAATCCAGAATATACAAAAACAAGGGCAGATATGAAGTCTGCCCCTAATGAAGTCAAAGGTTTTAAAAGCGGGGACGGCATTGACTTTGGTTGCGTATTTTAGATAAGAGCGTCAACTCAACAATGCCCGCCCCTGTGCATATTTTAATATTAGGAGGTCTTAAAAAAATGCGTTTAGGCGTTTTTACAGCAATTTTGGCAAATGAACCGCTCGCTGATGCGGTTAAATATTTAGCGGGTCTTGATGTCCGTGCGATTGAGATAGGCAGCGGCGGATACCCCGGGAAATCACATTGTAATCCCGCAGAACTTCTTAAAGACGAGTCAAAAATCAAAGACCTAAAAAAACTTGTCGCCGACAACGGTATGATAATCAGTGCGTTGTCAGTCCACGGAAACCCCGTTCACCCTGATAAAGCAGCGGCGAAAGAATATCACAGCGACTTTGAAAACACAGTATTTTTGGCGGAAAAGCTCGGTCTTGATACCGTTGTAACTTTTTCGGGCTGCCCCGGCGATTTTGACGGCGCGAAATACCCGAACTGGGTAACTTGCCCTTGGCCCCCCGATTTTCTTGATATTCTTGAGTATCAATGGAACGAAGTGCTTATTCCGTACTGGAAAAAAACAGTTGAGTTTGCGAAAAATCACGGGGTTACAAAAATCGCCCTCGAAATGCACCCCGGATTCTGCGTATATAATCCCGAAAGCCTTTTGAAGCTCAGAAATGCGGTTGACGGCAAAACAATAGGTGCGAACTTTGACCCGTCGCATCTTTTCTGGCAAGGCATAGACCCTGTGAAAGCTATTACGGATTTGAAAAACGCGATACATCACTTTCATGCGAAAGACGTCAGGGTTGACGCGTATAATACTGCGGCAAACGGCGTACTCGACGTAAAACACTACACAGACGAAATAAACAGGTCGTGGATTTTCCGCTCGGTAGGATACGGACACGGAGCTGAAACATGGAGAGATATAATAAGTGCGCTGAAACTTGTCGGATATGATTATGTCATGAGTATAGAACATGAAGATTCGCTTATGACGCCGAAAGAAGGTCTTGAAAAAGCGATTGCTTTCTTGAATCAGTCAATAATATTCGAACCCAAACCATCGGGGATTTCTTGGGCGTAAATCCAAAAACAAATTTATGAATTATATAATTTTAGAGGTGAATTTTTATGGGACATAAAATGGGTATCATCGGTTACGGCGGAATGGCGGGCTGGCATCATGATAATTCCAAAAGAATAAAAAATTTTGAAGTTGTAGCCGCCCACGACATAGACGCGGGCAGACTTGAAGTCGCGAAAGACAGAGGGCTTAAAGCTTATGAAAAAGTAGAGGACTTTTTAAAAGATGACAGTTTTGATATAGTTCTTGTCGCGACACCTAATAACTTTCACAAAGAAATGGTTATTGCGGCTCTCGAATCAGGAAAGAATGCGATTAGCGAAAAACCCGTTGCTATGAGCGTCGCCGATTTTGATGAAATGCACAATGCGTCAAAAAAAGCGGGGAAACTGTTCACGGTTCATCAAAACCGCCGTTGGGACAGAGATTTCTGTATAATCAAAAAAACAATCGAAACAGGCTTGGTGGGCAAACCCTACACAATCGAATCAAGGATAATGGGACAGTGGGGCGTTATGCACGGTTGGCGCGCATATAAAGTAGCGGGCGGCGGCATGGTATTCGACTGGGGCGTACACTTGATTGACCAGATTCTGTGGATGATTGACGACAAAGTATCGGAAGTATACGCAAATCTTCACATGGTAAAAACTCCCGAAGTAGACGACTATTTTAAAGCTATTATACGTTTTAAAAGCGGGCTTTCCACACAAATCGAAGTCGGCACATATAATCTTGAAAAACTGCCCCGTTGGTATGTATGCGGAGACGGCGGCGCGATTTTAATTGAGGATATGACCTGCAAAGGCAAAATCACCCACGCCAAAGACTTTGAAATGAAATGGGAAGAAGAAGTTGTGCAAACGGAAGGCGGTCCGACAAGGACGATGGCTCCGAGACCCAAAGAAACGCTTGAGGAACTTCCGTTGCCCGAAGTGCAGACAGACTGGGCGGACTATTATCACAATGTTCTCGCCGTTCTTGACGGAAAAGCAGAATTGATAGTCAAACCCGAAGAAGCGAGACGGGTACTTCAAGTCATGGAAGCAATATTCAAATCAAGTGAAACGGGCGAAGCGATAAAATTAAATATATAATAAAAATCCCCCAGTAAAACTGGGGGATTTTTATTTTTTATATTATAACGCCGCTTTTGCTTTCTCAACAAGCGAAGCGAACGCTTTTTTATCTGCAATCGCTATCTCCGAGAGCATTTTTCTGTTTAAGACGATTCCGGCTTTTTTCAGTCCGTTCATAAATCTTGAATAATTTATGCCGTTAGCTCTTGCTTCCGCCGAAATTCTTGTTATCCAAAGAGTTCTGAAATCTCTTTTTTTATGCTTTCTGCCTATAAAGGCATAATTTCCGCTTTTCATCACGGCTTGTTTAGCCATCTTGAAATGCTTGGACTTCGCTCCCCAGTAGCCTTTCGCCGCTTTTAATATTTTATTTCTTCTTTTGCGCGTTATAACAGCGCGTTTTATTCTTGCCATATCAATGTGACCCCTCTCTTAGAAATCAAAATATTTTATAAAATATTTTGCTATTTTCACTTATAATTAATAATTAAACTTTGAATTTTACATATACGGAATCAATCTTTTTACCGTATCTGCGTTAGCTTCGCTCAAATAAGCTCCTTTTTTGAGGTGTCTCATTCTCTTGGTTTCCTTCGGGTGTACCTGATGGCGTCTGTTCTGACGCATATATTTAACTTTGCCGTTTTTTGTGATGCGGAAACGCTTTGCTGTAGCTTTATGAGTTTTTATCTTGCCCATTTCACATCATTCCTTTCTGTTTTATATATTTTGGCGTGAGGGCAATAAATAATTGCCCCGCAATCTTTCCGATTATCGAACCGAGGAAAGAGATTCAAGTTATTTTGATTCGGGCGTATCCGCCGTACTTTCGGCATCCGCCGTATTCGCAGTTTCGGCAGTTTTTGGCTGATGCGGCTTTTTCTCGTCTTTTAGTTTTTTAGGACCTATAAACATTGTAATACGCCTACCCTCGCGCACAGGCTTCTTTTCGACAATACTGAAATCCATACAAGCCTGTTCAAATCTTTCGATAAGCTGATAGCCGAGTTCCATGTGAGCCATTTCTCTGCCTTTGTTAAACTCAAGCGTAATTTTAACTTTTTTGCCGGCTTCAATAAATTTTCTCGTATGATTTAGTTTTGTGTTAAAATCATGAGTATCAATTTTCCACGAAAGCTCGATTTCTTTGGTTTCCACGACAGTCTGCCGTTTTTTTGCTTCTTTGTCTTTTTTTGACTTGTCAAATTTATACTTGCCGTAGTCCATTATACGGCACACGGGAATTTCTGCGTTGGGAGCTATCTCAACTAAATCCAAGCCTTTATCAAAAGCTATGTCAAGTGCGTCCTTTGTTTTCAGAACGCCGAGCTGATTGCCTGACTCATCTATAACTCTGATTTGAGCCGCTCTAATTTGGTTATTGATAGAAAGCTCTTTTGTACTTATAAACAAACACCTCCATAAGCGTTAAAAATAAATAAAAAAATGAGAGAACGCGAATTTTCGACATCTCCCACAAAAACACTAAAACATCTATTTTTTATCCGCGCATAATATCGCGCTTAAAATAAATATCAAGAATATTAACCATAGAGCCAAATTAAAACGGCGTATGGTGAGAACGGAGAAATGTTCTTCTTCTTTTTCTAATGGCATTATACCACATATATATAATATTGTCAAGCGTTAATTTGCATTATTTCAAAAAAATTCCGAATACCGCCGAGCCGCTGCCGCTTAATTGCGCCGCGACTGCCCCTCGCTCGATAAATTTTGCCTTTGCTTTTTTTATATCTTCGTTTGACGGAATAATGATTTCTTCAAAATCGTTATGCATTATATCCGCAATATCTTTTATGCCGCCATTTTCGAATACGCTTATTATATAATTTCGGTCAAAGCAAGGGGAATTATTTGATTTTGCGCTGTCAAATATCGCAAAGGCTTCTTTTGTGGAAATACCGCAATCGGGTTTTAGTATATCTATTATAAAATCATCAAAATTTGTTTTGCCGCGAATCGGCGTTACAATTTCGCCTATACCCTCGCATAACGCGGTGCCGCCGTCTTTCATCTTGATAAAAAAAGATACGTCCGCTCCGATTTTACCCGCAATTTCGAGAAGCATATCTTCTGCGAGGGCATAATAAAAATATTCATTCAACGCCAGCAATACGGAAGCGGCATCGGAACTGCCGCCCCCAAGACCGGCTTTCAAGGGTATACGTTTGACAATCTCAATATTTACCGCGCTTATATTATACTTCGCAGCGTCAGTATTTTTTGACAAATATTCAAAATATAACCGAACGGATTTATACGCTGTATTCCGTTCATCAGACGGGACGGATTTATCACCGCAGGATATATTTATCTGCAACGGCGTTGTATATTCGCCTTTAGCGATATTAACTCGCACAGTATCAAATATATCAATCATGTGCATTACCGTGAAAATCTCGTGGTAATTATCCGCCCTCTTGCCTAATATCTTTAAAAATAAGTTGACTTTCGCAAATGCTTTTTTTTCGATTGTAATTAAATTATTCATAATTAATAATAACTTCTATAACTTCTTCACAAACAGTTCCATTTTTTCCAATGCCCTGTTTATATGCGAAACGGAGTAAGCATACGAAATACGCACAAATCCCTCGCCGCACGCCCCGAAAGCGTTCCCCGGAACTATCGCGACTTTTTCTTCGTACAATAATTTTTCGCAAAACTGCTCGCTGCTCATACCAAATTTTTTTATGCTCGGGAATATATAAAACGCGCCTCTCGGCTCGAAACATTCTATGCCTATCTGTTTCAGCCCCGCATATATTATCTTCCGTCTGCCGTTATATTCGCTCGACATATATTCTATATCTTCGTCGCCGTCGCGAAACGCCTTTATCGCCGCGTATTGGCTCGTAGACGGAGCGCACATTATCGCGTACTGGTGAATTTTCATCATTTGAGCGGCAACAGGCTCGGGAGCGCAGACATATCCGATACGCCAACCTGTCATCGCGTATGATTTTGACAAGCCGCTTACAAGTATCGTCCGTTCCCTCATTTCGGGCAGCGAAGCAATAGATACGTGCTTTGAGCCATACGAAAGCTCGGCATATATTTCATCGGACAGTACCATTATATTTGATTCTATAATAATCGGCACGATTTTTTCAAGAGCTTCTCTTTCCATGACCGCGCCTGTGGGATTGCTCGGAAACGGAAGAATCAAAAGCTTTGTTTTATCCGTCACAGCCGCTTTTAATGCTTCGGGCGTGAGTTTAAAATCATCTTCGGCTTTGGTTTCTATAATTATTGGAACTCCCCCCGTCAACGACACAATCGGGGCATAACATACGAATGACGGCGAGACTATCACAACTTCGTCGCCGGGTGCGACTATAGTTCGTATAGCGAGGTCGATTGCTTCACTACCGCCCACCGTGACAAGTATTTCGTTTTGGGGATTATACGGCAAATAAAATCTGCGGGTCAAATATCTGTCAATCTCTTCCCTGAGTTCCAAAGTGCCGAGATTTGAAGTGTATTTTGTTCTGCCTTTTTTGAGTGATTCGATTGCTTCTTCGCGGATATGCCAAGGCGTATCGAAATCCGGCTCGCCCACCGTAAGAGAGGTCACATCTTTCATTTCTTCGGCAATGTCAAAAAATTTTCGTATGCCCGATTTCGGCAGTGCCGTTACTTTCGGTGAAAGAAATTTATTATAATCTATCATAAAATTTTTATTCTCCTGATAATTGATTTTGAGGTTTTTGTTAATATTATTAAAATGTGTTTTCCCTCGTATCGGCTCGCGCATCATCGGAGTAAATAACGCCTTTTTCTTTATATTTACGCAACACAAAATGAGTGGCTGTTGATACTACGTTATCCATTACGGCAAGTTTTTCCGCGACAAAAAACGCGACTTCACGCATGGTTCTGCCCTCTAACATGACCATTATGTCATATCCCCCGCTCATAAGATAAACGCTCTGCACTTCGTCATAAGTGTAGATTTTTTCGGCGATTTTGTCAAATCCCCCGTCTCTTTGCGGAGATACCCGCAGTTCAATCAACGCGGTTACATATTCTTTATCGGTTTTTTCCCAGTCAATCATGGCTTTATATCCGATAATTATTTTTTCCCTCTCCATATCCTCTATCATTTTTTTTATATCGCCCTCTTCTTTATCGAGCATAAGGGCAAAATTTTTCGCGGATACGCGGCAGTCATTTTCCAAAGTCTCAAGAATTTTTTTAGAGATATTCATTTGTTATTCTCCTTAAATGGTTTATTGAATACAGTAGATTATACACTAAATCATACAAAATGTCAATTATTTAAGGTAAAGATTTTTTTATACTCAAAAATTACCTTGACCTAATGTAAATAATATGATATAATAATTGTTGTTAGCGTATAAGAAAACTCGCCCTTTCTTTACGAAGGGATTGTTCAATTTGTATTGTTTATCGTAGGGGACGGCGTCCTCGACGTCCCGCAAAAGCCCTCTTTTGTAAAGAGTGACGGGTGTTTTGTCGATTTTGTTGATTAACGTAGAAAATGTATATTTTGCACGAAAGGAAAGTATATGAAACAAAATGAATTAATTTCCGATTGCATGAAAAATATAATCATTGTAGGTGCAAGTAGAACCGGTAAAACAACATTAGCAACAAGATTAAACGAAGAATTGAATTACTTTGTCATTAGTCTTGATAAAATTGTTGCCACGTTTGGAAGAGCATATCCGCAAATGGATATTAGACTTCATTCGGATTATGAAAAAATGAAAGACAA
>Ga0099364_10006850_pt1 | contig 16466 bp, 15 predicted proteins | sample TergutTh196P3_FD_73070 | JGI IMG/M metagenome (GOLD analysis project Ga0099364, IMG submission 73070) | Microcerotermes parvus P3 segment gut microbial communities from Pointe-Noire, Republic of the Congo - Th196 P3 | ecosystem: Host-associated > Arthropoda: Insects > Digestive system > Gut ...
TGGTGTGATACGTGTTCAACGTTCTTTGACGCGGGCAGCTTATTTGCGCGGGGATGGTGCAGAGACAACTAAGACTAAAGCGGGACGGCGGGAAGTGAAATTGCTTGCACCTGCACGGGATGCTTTGCAGAATCAAAAGCCGTTCACCTATCTTGCTGGTAGAGAGATATTTCATAACCCGCACTCAAATGAACCGTGGAACGGTTCGGTTCCAATTCAAAAAGCGTGGACAAGAGTTTTACGCCGTGCGCAGATTAGTTATCGTAATCCGTATCAGACCCGACATACATACGCGTCAATGATGCTTACCGCTGGCGAATCACCTGTCTGGATAGCGCAGCAAATGGGTCATAAAGACTGGACAATGATTGCGCGCGTTTACGGAAAGTGGATAAAAGACGCGGTTCCAGATGCTGGAAACAAGGCTGTCGAACTGTTTGGTCAGAACTTCATTTTTCATAGAGAAAACGTTGATAAAAATGTCCGCAAGAAAAGTGGATAAAATGTGGATAAACCGAGCAAAAAATCACAAGAAAATATATCAATTTTGCTTAATTTTTGAGCAGCGCATCTTTGGCAGTTTGTTTAAAAATCAATGGGTTGCGTGATTTAAGATGGCCTCGCCGATAGGAATCGAACCTATATCTCACGCTTAGGAGGCGTATGCACTATCCATTGTGCTACGGCGAGCCTTCAAAAACATCTCTGAAACACGATTTTACTCTATTGGCGCGCTTCAAACAAAAAACATATCGGAGTTTTCGGCTTCAATTGCCAGGCTAACCGTTACAATGTGGTTTTTAATACCACAATTTTTAAACTGCAATGACACTCTTGTCCATCACCAGTGCCAAACTTGCTTACGGACACTATCCCATGCTCGATCAGGCTGATTTTGCCCTTGAACAAGGCGAGAGAGTCGGTCTGATCGGCAGAAACGGTACGGGAAAATCTTCTCTTTTACTCACGCTCGCAGGCGAAATCAGACTGGACGACGGAATTTTTTTCGCACAGCCCGGATTACGCATAGCCTATGTGGCACAGGAGCCACAATTTGATCCCAGCGAAAATGTTTTTAATGTTGTAGCATCAGGCCTGGCCGATATCCAGTCCATGCTGGCCGAATATGAAGAGTTGACCACGCAGCTGGGCAGCAGCCCAGCTCAGGCACTCCTTGACAGGCACCACCAGCTGCAGGAACTGCTTGATGCCTCTCATGCATGGAATCTAGGCAATCAGGTCGAAACGGTCCTGCAAAAACTCGATCTTCAAAAAAACGACCGTATCAGCACACTGTCCGGCGGCATGCACAAAAGGGTCGCACTCGCACGCGGACTGGTTGCATCACCTGACATCCTGCTGCTCGATGAACCAACCAATCACCTCGATTTTGAATCCATCCTGTGGCTGGAATCACTGCTGAACGACTTCAGAGGAAGCATCATATTCATCACCCATGACCGGCAGTTTCTGGATAATGTCGCAACCCGGATCGTCGAACTCGACAGAGGACGCCTTCAGTCGTATCCAGGCAACTTTTCTGCATACCGGCGCAGAAAGGCCCAGCAGCTGGCAGCAGAAGAAGTCGAACACGCCAGGTTTGACAAATTTCTGGCGCAGGAAGAAATCTGGATCAGAAAAGGCATTCAGGCAAGAAGAACACGAAACGAAGGCCGCGTAAGACGTCTTCACGAACTGCGGACAATAAGAGCTGCACGCTACGAAAAACAGGGCCAGGTCCGCATGGAAGTCCCCGCAGGCGAGCGCTCGGGCAAAATGATTGCCGAACTGAAAAACATTGCCAAACGCTATGGCGACAAAACCATCGTACATGACTTTACCGATACCATCCTGCGAGGCGACAAAGTCGGACTGATCGGACCCAACGGAATCGGAAAAACAACACTTTTACGCCTGATACTCGGAGAAGAAGCACCCGATAGCGGCAGCGTCAGACAGGGCGTCAATCTGCAGATAGCGTATTACGACCAGATGCGCTCCCAGCTCAATGACGAGGCAACACTGGTTGACATGATCTCTCCGGGAAGCGAATGGATCGAAGTCGGCAATCAGAGGCGACACGTCATGAGCTACCTGTCGGATTTTCTTTTTACTCCCGAGCGCTCCCGCTCACCTGTCAAATCCCTCTCAGGAGGCGAAAGAAACCGGCTGCTCCTCGCGCGCCTTTTTGCACACCCGTCAAACGTGCTGGTTTTAGATGAACCAACGAACGATCTGGACATCGAAACACTTGAACTGCTCGAAGAACTGATACAGGACTATGAAGGGACTGTTTTTGTTGTGAGTCACGACCGTACCTTCATCGACAATGTCGTTACACAGGTCATCGCAGCCGAAGGAAACGGTCTCTGGCGTGAATATCCGGGCGGGTATTCGGACTGGGAGCGAATGCGCCCCAAACCGGATATGGCAGGCGATACCCGGGCAACGCAGAAGCAGACACGAGAGCCTTCCAGAAAAAGCGAAGGCGCACCACAGCAGCGCAAAAAACTCAGCTTCAAAGAGCAAAGAGAACTTGATCAGCTCCCCGGGAAAATTGCAGAACTGGAAGAAGAACAGCAACAGATCGGAAGCCGGATAAATGACCCCGAGCTCTACAGGAACGACAGGGAAGAAGGTTCCCGCCTGACCAGGCGCTTCGCAGAAATAGAAGAAGAGCTGATGGTCTGCATGCTGCGCTGGGAAGAACTCGAGAGCATCCTGCAAGGATGATGACGAGGATATTGTGCTTAAAAACAGGAGGCAAACATCCCGGAATAACAGTTATTTGGCCGTTCGTCTGAAGTCCCTGAGCCGAAAGCCCATGATAAAAAGAGCACCAAAATAAACCGTTCCGCACAGCACCATGACAGCAGACAGTGCGCCAACCCTCAGAAGCGGCGTTGCCTGCATTTCGATCCAGTTAAAATTGGAAGAGCTCCACAAAGCAACGCCAGCAAGAAGAAAGAGTGCTCCAGCCTGGCTGAGGAGGTACCGCGGCCAGCCCGCCCTGGGAACATAAATTTTTCTTCTTCTAAGACCAAAGTAAAGGCATCCCGCATTCACACAGGCACCAAGACCGACAGCCAGCGCAAGACCGGCGTGTGCGATCCAGGGTACAAACAGCAGGTTCATCAGCTGCGTCATAATCAGGACAACAACAGCAATTCTGACAGGTGTTTTGATGTCCTGCTGGGCATAAAATCCAGGAGCAAGAATCCGGACAAGAATCAGCCCGATAAGGCCTACTCCGTAAGCAACCAAAGCAGTTGATGTCATGTTCACGTCATAGGTCGTGAACTTGCCATAATGAAAGAGCGTTGCCGTAAACGGAACAGACAGCGTCATCAGAAATATGGCCGCCGGCAATGCTAGCAGCAAAGTCATGCGCAGGCCCCAGTCAAGCAGGGCTGAATACTCATCGGTTTCATGCGTGGCGTGCGCCTTTGAAAGACTCGGCAAAAGAATGGTGCCGACTGCAACACCCAGAAGTGAAACAGGAAACTCCATCAGGCGGTCTGCATAGGCAAGCCAGGAAACACTGCCATAAGGCAAATGCGATGCAATATTGGTATTGATCAGCAAACTGACCTGGGCAACAGATACACCAAATGTGGCCGGAATCATTTTGTTGATCACCCGTTTTACTCCGGGATTGCTGTAGACCTCACGAATACGAAAAGAAATACGGGGCAGCATCCCGATTTTATACAGTGCCGGAATCTGAAAAGCCAGCTGCAGAACGCCGCCGACAAAAACTGCCAGTGCCAGTGCATAGATCGGCTGCTCCATGCGCGGAGCAAGAAAAAGTGCAGCAGCAATGAACGAAACATTCAGAAGAACGGGGGTAAACGCAGGTATCCGGAATTCGCGCCAGGTATTGAGTACACCGCCAGCCAGGGCTACCAGCGACATGAAGATAATGTACGGGAACATTATCCGCGTCATAATAACCGTCGTGCGAAAGACTGCGGGATTGTTGTCAAATCCGGTTGCAATCAGAAATACAATGGTCGGTGCCGTGATAACACCAACAAGTGTCACTGCCATCAGTGCCCAGAAGAGAGCGGAAGCGACCTTGTCAACCAGTTCGCGCGTAGCTTCTTCGCCCTGCTGGTTGTTGTATTCACCCAGGATGGGAACGAAGGCCTGGGAAAAAGCGCCCTCGGCAAACATGCGTCGCAAAAGGTTCGGTATACGAAAGGCAACAAAAAAAGCATCCGTAAACCCGGATGCGCCAAATGCACGCGCAATAAGCAGCTCGCGTACCATACCCGTGATTCGCGAGAGCATGGTCAGACCGGATACCGTGGAGAAGGTTCTGAGAAGATTCATCAGACCCTCGCAGGGAAACCACTGACTTTAGCCATGGTGAGGAATTGCGTTAGTAAAATACCCATATCTGTCTTTTGCGCTGGATAGGTCTCACATATCTGCTGCGGAGAACTTTATCGGTGAATTCCGAAGTCGGCACCCGGGCCTGAACCCAGGCATGTCCGGCTCAGGAGTCCCGGGGAAAGCAGGATGCACTCCAGAGTCCGCTCCTGCAACCACAGTCGTTTCAGCCACAATGTGCTTGAACCGGTTCGGGCTGACATGCCACTGATCCAGGCTGATTTAAAACGGCGGGTTGTCGGCTACACTGAAGAAAGCCAGTACTACCCAAAAAAAAGGCTTGGACAGCACACTGATGGTTTTGAATTGTGTGCAGTCCGACTTAAGTAGGAATTGTAATGCAGATTGGGCATTTTGAGGGCCAAAACATCGCCCAAAACATGTTGCAACGGGCAATTTTCCGTAAAAATCGCCCGGTTTTTTCTCCTTAGCGTGCACGACAAAAAAGGCAGATTAAAAAAAAAGCGTTTATTTTTGACTCAAACCGGCACTCGCTGTATAATTCAATGCTTTTCCGGGTTTATTCCGGTATTATCATCCTTTTTACTCATTTATATAACTGATGGAGTTTCCATGTACGCGGTCATAAAAACCGGCGGCAAACAGTACAAGGTTGTCGCTGGAAAAAAATATAAAATAGAACAGATACCGGCAGACATTGGATCCGAAATCACAATCGACCAGGTACTCGCAGTAGGTGAAGGCGAAAGTATCCGCTTTGGAACACCACTGGTCGAAGGTGCAACGGTTCAGGCTACGGTTGTGACGCAGGGTCGTCATCCTAAAATCAGGGTTTTTAAAATGCGCAGGCGCAAGAATTACCAGAGGCGCCAGGGGCACCGGCAGAATTATACGGAACTCGAAATCGTCTCCATAAACGCATAACCGAAATCCAGGTTGCTTCCTGAAGAGACAAATCCAACTGAGGAGCTTGAAATGGCACAGAAAAAAGGCGGCGGCACTTCCAGAAATGGCCGCGACTCACACTCAAAACGTTTAGGCGTCAAGGTCTATGGCGGCCAGGCGATTAATGCCGGTGGCATTATTGTCCGTCAGCGCGGAACCAGAGTCCACCCAGGCGACAATGTCGGCATGGGCAAAGACCATACCCTGTTTGCGCTGGTAGACGGCAAAGTCAAATTCGTTGTCAGAGGCGAAAAAAACAGGCAGTTTGTTACTGTTGTCCCCTCGTAATCAAAGAAACACCAGACTTTCTGCAGCTATTGGCAACACAAAAAGGCTCTGCTGGCTGCAGAGCCTTTTTTGACAGCGGGATTCTTCATGCGGTTTATTGACGAGGCAAAAATTGAAGTTATCGCAGGCAATGGCGGGAACGGCGTTGCTTCGTTTAACAGGGAAAAATACCGGCCCTTCGGCGGACCCGATGGCGGCGACGGAGGGCGCGGCGGAAGCATCTGGGCTGTCGCCGACAATAATATCAATACGCTGATCGATTTCCGGTACGCCCGGCTGTTTCGCGCCAGAAACGGAGAACACGGGCGCGGATCAGACCAGTACGGAAAAGGGGCTGATGATATTACGCTTCGCGTACCCGTCGGTACCATAATCAAAGATATCGGAACCGGAGAAATTCTGGCAGATATGACCGAAATCGGCCAGCGCCAGCTGCTCGCCCAGGGTGGCGAGGGCGGGCGGGGAAATATTCACTTCAAAAGCTCGACAAACCGTGCACCGCGACAAAAAACAGACGGCAGGCCCGGACAAAGACGTGACCTGTTTCTGGAACTGACCGTCCTGGCAGATGTAGGCCTGCTGGGCTTGCCCAATGCGGGCAAGTCAACTTTGATTTCTGCGGTTTCGAATGCCCGGCCCAAAATCGCAAATTACCCGTTTACAACACTCCACCCCAATCTGGGAGTCGTACGCCTGGGGCCTGAAAGAAGTTTTGTGATCGCAGACCTCCCCGGTCTGATTGAAGGCGCATCCGACGGAGTAGGCCTGGGCCATCAGTTCCTGCGGCACCTGCAGCGGACCAATCTGCTGCTGCACATCGTCGATATTGCCCCTTTTGACGAAGCGGCAGACCCGGTAAAAGATGCGCGAACGCTCATTAATGAACTGCATAAATACGATCACGCACTTGCAGACAAGCCACGCTGGCTGGTCTTCAATAAACTTGATATGGTTGAAGTGGATGCACGCAAAAAAACCGTGCGTGATTTCGTCCGGCGATTCAGGTGGAAGGGCCCGGTATTTGAAATATCGGCTGTAACACAGGAAGGCCTGGATGAACTGGTAACAGCCATCTTCCGCCATATAGACGAAGAGCGCCAGAATGTTGTGCGCGCTGGAAAAACAGGCCTGCCCGAGATCGTTCGCGATATTGACACCATCGCAAACGACGATCCGCGGTTCAAGTCGATTGATTGAATAATCCTGAAACGGTTCAACCCATCTGTCACTGAAAATATATTTATGGAATCGGTCATACCCAATGCAAAGCGCCTGATTGTTAAAATCGGCTCTTCTCTTCTTACAGACGGTGGCAAAGGGCTCGATCATGGAGCTATTGTCCAGTGGTCTTCCCAGATGGCCCTGCTGCGAGCACAAGGCAAGGAAGTTGTCCTTGTCAGTTCGGGGGCCATTGCAGAAGGGATGCAAAGACTTGGTTTTGAAAAACGCCCTGCAAACATCCATCAGTTGCAGGCCTGTGCAGCAGTCGGACAAATGGGACTGATCCAGATTTACGAAAGCAGCTTCAGGTCGTTTGATATTCTTACAGCTCAAATCCTTCTGACACATGCCGACCTGTCCGATCGCGAACGTTACCTGAATGCCCGTTCCACACTTCTGGAACTGCTTCAGATGAATGTCATCCCCATCATTAACGAAAATGACACAGTTGTAACAGACGAAATCAAGTTCGGCGACAATGACACCCTGAGTGCGCTTGTTGCAAACCTGATCGAAGCTGACGTTCTGGTTATTCTCACAGACCAGGAAGGTCTGTTCAACGCCGATCCGAGAAAAAATCCCGATGCCGAGCTGATAAGGCACGCACGGGCGGAAGACCCTGAACTCGAAAAAATGGCAGGAGGTACCGGTACGCATGTCGGCAGCGGAGGCATGATTACGAAGGTTCGTGCAGCCCGCCGCGCAGCACGATCAGGTGCACATACCGTCATTGCGTGGGGCAAGGCCGACAATGTACTTATAAGACTGGCGGCTGGCGAGCTGATTGGAACACAGCTCAAAGCTTCTTCAGGCCATTTGCAGGCAAGAAAGCAGTGGATGATTGATCACCTGCAGACTGCGGGCAAGATTTTTATCGATAGCGGTGCTGCGCAAAAAGTGCTCAAAGAAGGAAAATCGCTCCTGCCCGTTGGGGTTACCGAAATACTGGGGGACTTCAGGCGCGGCGAAGTGATTGCCTGCTTTGATGAAACAGGGCGGGAAATCGCACGAGGCCTGAGCAATTACTCCAGTTCGGATGCGCAACGCATCATGCGCCACAAGTCATCCGAAATTGCCGATATTCTGGGGTATCACGGTGCCCCTGAACTGATCCACAGAGACAACCTGGTTCTGCTTTGACCGGGTTTTTCCACAGCCGGTCGCAAAGTCCCAGGCGGACTATGCCATTAGGCAACCTGGTGACGACTATACCAAAGACGGAGGGTTAATGGGTTTCGGGACGTGTTTTTCCTTTTGCTTTAAACGAATAAATGCCTGTTATTTTGAGTCTGTTAAACAGCTTTTCAGGGTTGTCAATTGACAAAGGCCAGGTAAAGCACTTCATTTTTTTGGTCGCTGGTACTATGCCGGATTGCAGCAGGCTTTATCGGCAATCTTGATGGAAGAGCGTTATCTTTCCCAATATTTCAGAGCCTTCCCGACTTTACCTCTGACTTCTGCTGAAATGAAGCAAATATATCACAACTGAAGCCCGGGATTGTAGTACGGGACACTACCATAAACCGCACATGCATCACTACCGGGTATAATTCATGCTGATATTCTGTGAAGTCAGGCTGTTTGTGCCATCTTTAAACAGGTTTCTGCAATTCAGGATTTGGAGTCATTTACGTGGAACTGCTGGTCAAAATTAATGAACGTGGACAGATTACCCTGCCAGGGGAATTTCTCAGGAAGCTGGAAGTCAAGGAGGGTGGCCAGGTTTTTTTAGTGGAAGAAGATGGTCGCGTCATTTTGGAAAATGCCGTCAAGTTCGCCTTCAGGCGGGCAAGGGAAGATTTTGCTGGTGAAGCAGAGCGGCTGGGACTGAAAACTGACGAAGATGTGGTTGCCATGATAAAAAAGTTGAGACAGGAAGCACATAGCCGGGAGAATCATGCCTGATACAAGTGCTCGGATTCCTGCTGCAGATCGGGCAGCTCCGGGCCATGAGGCCCTGTTCATTACTGTCAGCACTCTTTATCTTTCGCGCTGGCAATGATCCTGAAGCCATATTTTTTCGGGTCTCTTCAGCACTTTTCATGAAATATTCATTTAGCTGTGATGCGGTCATATCCTTTGTTTTCTCGTAAAGCTTCTGCCGGATCTCACTGACTTTCATAAGAATCGCTATTTTCATTGAAACAGATTTCGTTGTTTCAATGGAGATTTTTTATGAAAGAAGATGACAGAGTGTTTGGTGAGGCAGTGGGAGTTACTGGTATTAATCCGGGCGTATAAATTTTGAATTGTTTTTGAAATATATATCCGAGAAACAGAGATTTCTTTCCCTTACAAACTTAAGGAAACGCTGATTTAATACTGTGAAATTGACCTGACAGTTAAGTTGCTCAATATTCTATATGAAAACCTCCATTTTCCTGGATTATGGTTTTTAAAAAGATTATAATGGATATTATTTAATATTTTATATCCAAGGGGGTATCATGGCACAACTTACGTTTACCGATATGGAATATTCAGGTCGTCGCGTCAACTGTCCGCGTGCGAAATTCCTGCACGAAATGGATGCCAACATTCCTTGGGCTGCGTGGGTTGCCATCATAGAACCTTTTTACCCAAGAGGCGATCGTGGCAGGCCTCCTATTGGAATTGAGAGAATGCTGAGAATGACCCTTCTCCAAAACTGGTACGGTCTGTCTGACGCGAGTGCCGAGCATCAGATCTATGACAGCTATGCCTTTCGTGATTTCATGAAAATTGATTTTATGAAAGAACAAGTGCCCGATGCCACGACATTGCTGCGTTTTCGTCACCGGTTAGAGGCGAATGGGCTTGGAAAAGCCATGTTTGAGGCCATTGTAGATGCTCTTGATGCGAATAGTTTATTGATGCGCGGTGGTACCGTTGTTGATGCCACTATTATTGATGCACCGAGTTCAACGAAAAATAAAGAGAACCAGCGGGATCCGGAGATGGCATCGACTAGAAAAGGCAACAAGTGGTTTTTCGGTATGAACCTAAAATCCGCGAACTTATAACTATGTTTTAAACCCAAGACTGAAAATTTCAGCGATGTCTCTCTGTAGTGGGCCTGTTTCCGAGATAATGCATCCATATCTTCCAGAGTAAGTAATCTGCGTAACAGATTCCAAAGCCTCCATGATTTCCCGCACTGACATGTTCTGAATTTTTTCGGATTTTTTTGCTTCGTTCCTAATCGCGCTTATCAGGATTGAAGCGAGAAACTGAATGAACAGCCTGCTTTCCATCACCCTGGATGAATGTACCCTGATACGTTTCATATCCAGTCCATTCTTAAGGTCATCAAAGCATTTTTCAACAACGTCCTTTTTTCTATAGATTTCAAGCACTTCAAGAGAAGTAGCATTTACATTCGTCATGACACAAAAGAAGCCTGCGTAGTGATTCCGGTAGTTTTCAATCTCCTCGTTGTTATATTTCACTGACAGGCCTCGCTTGGGGGTTTGTTTGACGATGAAGTAGCGACTGTAGAATTCTTCGTTCCTGGCCTTTCTGTCACCTGTTTCAAGTTCTTTTTTGCAGTCATGCAGGCGATCCATAAAACTGGCCCTGTCTTCAACTGCCTTTTTATCACTGTAGTACACATGGACATAACACCTGCGACCTTTCCATTTATGTCGATGCGAAATCATATAGAGTGATTCGTTCTCGCCGGTTTTATGATAGTTGTCTGCAAGAAGGATTCTGCCTCTGTTTTGATCAATTATGTTTCTGACCCAGACACGCCCTGTAGGGACGCTGAGAACGAAGCGATACCGTTTGGCAAACAGGGCGTCAACATTAGCCTCACTGTAGAAGCCCCGGTCAAGCACAAAAGAAAGCCTGGATTTGCCAAGAAAATCAAGGGAGTTGACGGTTGTCTTGAGTGTGCTCACATCAGAGATGTTCCCGGGCATTCTGCGATAGTAGGCAGGCAGGCCACTTTCCTGGCCAAGCAGCATTGCGAGATTAATTTGAGGGAGCTTCTCTTTGTTGCGATCGTAGCCCCGATATAAATATTCATTTGACGCTGCGTAGGATGACACCGAGGTAATGTCAAATCCAAACCTAAATTGAAATCCAAACTTTCGTAAAACACTTATAAAAATCAAGAGTGTAGTCTCATAAAAGTTTGGATTTCAAATGCTCTCCTGATTATTTTTTCAAACCACAAAAGGAACTTAAAGTCTGACTTTGGCTCTTCCAATTTTTGTCGACTTTCCTTTCATTTTCACTTTCGAGTGTACCCAGTGCTTTTGCCTTTGCTTCAGTGCTAATGTCCAGGTAAACCATAGTCGTCTGAAGATTGGCGTGGCCAAGCAGAAAGCTAATTTGCACTATATTGATACCGTCTTCAAGCCAATGCGAAGCTTTTGCGTGGCGAAATTGATGCGCATGAATATTCAATGGCACATCAGGGCATTTTTCATGTGCAATTGCTGCATAAGCTTTCAGCCTTTTATTAATTGCTACCGGGGTTAATTTTGTGTATAAACCGCCGACTCTAGAGTAGAAGAGATACGCCTCAGGGTCTGGCGAGACTCCATGCACCTCACTAATGTATTTCTGTATGTGTGCAACGGCTTTTGGAAGAAGTTGAAGAGTTCTTGTTTTCTTGCTTTTGCCGATTATGGTGAGATATGGGTCTTTTTTCCCTGAAACATATACATGTTTGATTTTTATTGACAATATCTCACTAATCCGAGCAGCCGTTGCATAAAGTAAAATCATAAATACAAGATCTCTCTTCCCGGTAACTGTCGAAGTATCCGCTGTTGCCAGCATGGTGGTCACAGCATCCCGAGTGAGACCATTCGCTTTCCTTTTTATGCTTTTCTGCTTTTTTATTAGCTTTGCTTCCTGACTCAAGTAAATTAAGCTGATATCTCGGCTACCTATAAATTCCAGAAAAACACGCAGAGAAGCAAGTCGCACATTGCATGTGTTTGAACTACAGTTCCGAAATTCCTTCAACCAGTATATCCACTTCTCAATTTTGGGTCGTTCAAAGCAGCCCCTTGTAAAATCGGATGGTGTAATGCCTTCGGATTCAAGAAACGCAAGATAAAGGCTCAAAGCATCTCTATAAGACTTCAGAGTATGCTTGCTGTCTGTAAGAAATTTTGGCGCATAATCATGAAGAAATTCATATATATAGCGCGAAATCATCACGGCGTCATTATTCTTTACCATGTAGCCTCCGGAACAATGATATTGAATCCAGCTTCTGTTTTATCCCTTAACGTATCGGCTAGGCGTGGAACTAAAGAGTAGTAGTATGTAGTAGTCTGAAGAGATTGATGGCCCATAGATTTCGAAAGATACAGAAGTTTGTCAGTGACAGCGAAACCATCATCAATCCAGCTGTTTATGTTTGAAATGGCATAATGGTGCCTCAGGTCATTTGCAATGGGAACCTTAAAGATGGTGCCATTTGCCTGCTTCCAAAGTGCATGAAAATTCTTCTGTACCCAATTACTTGAGTAATGTCCGCCTCTTAGGTTTTGAAAGAAAAACTCTCGGGAAGGCTGGTATTCAGCAATTGCTTCGTCATATTTGACCATTAGGCTCGTCATCGTGTCATGCATCGCGACATAGCGCTGATCATGACCTTTGGATTTCTGGATATCAATAACACCATGAGCGAGATTTACATTATTCACTTTCAGCATCCTCGCCTCTATAGCACGCATGCCCGTTGAGTAGAGCAAGCGAAAAAATACTGGAATTATGAGTTTTATTATTGCTATTTCAGGTCTGGAATGCTCGTAGATATGATCGCATGCCTGGAAGAAGCGTATCAGTTCGTCTTCTTCAAAAAAGTGAGGAGTGTACTTATACGATTCTGGCTTAAGCCGTGGCGGAGGAAGGACATTGGTAAGTTCCCGATGTCTAAGGTAATCTACAAACAGCTTCACAACCTGTGTTCTACGAAGGTTTGTACTGTTTTTCTCCGTGCTTCTTTTAGCGCACCACGCATCAATCATCGACTGTGTTAGCACTTTATCTTCCGGGAAATTAACAGCACAAAAATGGTCAAAGTACCTGATATTCTTTCCGTAGCACAGTTCATTCCATGAACCCGATGCCTTGCGATATTCAATAAACCGGTCTATCAAAGCCGAGAAGACACTTTTGAATTTCATTTGAACACCTCCTCACACACAGGGAAAATTTCTATGCTCAATGCACATGCTTTCAAATGAACAATATCCGCATGTAGGTAGGGGTCTAATGAGAACGGACAGCCGTGACCCAGAATCTGCGAAATAACTGGCTTCGGAATTCCGCTGCCCAAGAAAAATGTCGCAATATTGTGGCGGAAAAGATGGGGGCCGCGTCGCTGGTCCTTACCTTGCCGTATGTCAGCTATTCTGAAGATTTTCTCTGTCAAATGCCAGATTACACTAGCTGTAAACGGATCGTGAGGAGAGTTAGCGGCAAGAAAAAGATGGCTGCAATTGCTTACAGGACGTTCCTTAACGAGATAGTCAAAAATTGCATTTCCAACGATGGCTGTGAGCGGAAGGATAAGCGGCCGACTGGTCTTCTGTTGCGAAAGATGGATTTCATCAGATTTCCAGTGAATCGAATTCAGCGTCATCGCAACAATATCACACGCTCTCATTCCCGTATAAAACAATAGATTGCCAATGGCTCTATCGCGTAGCGACAGTGGTGCTGCATCGTCATGCAGCACTTTGCGAATTGCTTCCACTTCATCAAATGTCAAAAACTGGATGTTCTTTCTTCTGGTGCGTGTTGGAGGAAGATAGGCAAGAATCGCTCGGCATTCTTTTTCTTTCCAGGCCATTGCAAGTTTGAAAACTGTCGCTATTTGCTGTCTATAGCCTTGACTTTTGGAAAGATTTCCCTCGCTATCGAGAAAAAAGGAGAGAACATCTTCTTCATGAATATCTTCTAATCGGGCTTTGCCTCTTTGTTGCATAGCAATGAGGAAACATGCAGTACTTGATGCATTGACATAAGTGCTACGGTCCTTAAGATGGCTAGACGCATTGTAGAAATCAATTAACTCTTTGAATTCAAGGGTTAACTGATGAAAGGCAGCTCGTTTAATAAAGGAGTTCTTGCTTCTCCTTCTGTTTGGAAGTTCACCATACAGATCAAATCTCTCAATGACAGCAAAAGCAGTTCTTAGGTTCGCTTTGTTCGACTCAGATTTAGCTTTGCTTACCCGTTCTCTATAAGCATCCTGATAAGAATGCCACGAACTAGATTTCACGTTTTTTAGAATCCAAAGAACAACTGATTTTATTTGTTGGATATATCTTTGAGTGTACCCATTAATCTGAAGGTGGTAGAGCAACGAATGGTGTTCATTTTGTAGAAAAGTAATGTTCATATCAATTTCCTCTGTTTAAAAATTAACACGGAATTAATATGAACCAAAATCCAAACTTTTTACAAGCTATGCAACTGATATTACAAAGGCTTTTACGAAAGTTTGGATTTCAATTTAGGTTTGGATTTGACATTAAATCCAAATGTTTGGATTTAATGTCATAGCATAAAAGCTCTTTTTCCGACAAGTGCTTCAGCCACAGTGATAAAAAGCGCAGGCGATCCGATTCAGTGATGCGATCGAGAATCCTGCTAACGTGCTGGCTGCTGACAGACTGTTCAAATGGATGTTTGTTACTTTGGCTCCACCCGGCACATCGCGACAGCGGAAGTCCTTTTTGGGTAATGAAAAACACAAGGCTCAAAAGTGCCTTGTCTATATCAGGGAAAACTTTCTTTATCGCAGAAGCCAGACCCGTTTCTTTCGCAAACTTCTCCATCAGAAGATACGGCCCGTAGACCTTGGCACTCGCAGTAACTCCTGGAGCTGCTGCTGCACGAAGTGCGGTACGCGCTTTTCTGGCCGATGGCGTCAGCTCCCCTGTCTCTTCGTTATACCTGCCCAGGCAGGTCTGCTTGTTTCGCGGGGCTTTCTTTTCCTTATCCCAGTAACTTTCGACGGAGTAGAGATAAGTTGCACCGCATGGTTTTCTGTGAATGACAGTATTTTTTGGTCTTGGAATGATTGCCTTTGACATGTTGACTCCCAAGTAGTTATATGAATTTAAATTATACCTATGTTTTAGGCGCAATGTCAAGCCCTAAGCTTAAAAAACTTAGATTTTTCAAAGTTTTGTGGATTTATTGAGACAGGCTAGTTATATGTCGGCGGATTTTAGGATATATAACGACCGACTGCATCTGGCTATCAGTCCACAAAGGTGCTTTCACGCCGTCTGTTTGGCAAGAAAGTGTTTGCCATTTTCTCTAATAATAGTAACGATTGACGCTAATCAAAGTGCTATCTATCTCGTATCAACAGTCTCTGGCATTTACCAAAAAAGCTCGCAAGGCCTCGGCCTTCAGGCCGGGGATATGAGCGTGGCACTTGTCTGCATTGCTCTAATAGTGCAAAAATTCATTTTTTTAAGGAAGCACTTTTGCATAATTATAATCTGTCTGACAATAATAGAGGATATAAGTGAAGCCTTTTTGGGCTAAAAAATGGACTTCCAAACGTGAGATTAGATGTCAAAAAGTCGCTGTTTTCTGGCTTTTGGATATTGGAAAAAATCAAAAACATTTGCATATAACTTCTTGATAATAAAAAGAAAATACAAGGCTATAGCTCTTTTTGCAAAAAAGAGGCCCAACCCTAAAGAAATCAGAAAAACTGTCGTAAAGAGTGCGCCCGGGCAAGCACAGATTCTTCGCTGGAACTCATTTAATCTTGGCGGAGTCCTTCCGTTAATGAGAGAACATTGACAATCCAGAAACAAAAAGCAAACTTTGTCCTGCTATGAAGTTGCTGGCTCAGTTTGCCCTATCCATGCTTAACGACAGGAGAATTTTTAATGCCCGCCATTATCAATACCAATATGGCGTCGCTTAATTCGCAGCGCCACCTTAGCGCAACCCAATCGGATTTATTTCAGGCGATGCAACGTTTGTCTTCCGGCAGGCGTATTAACAGTGCAAGAGACGATGCAGCAGGTTTGGGGATTGCGGCCAGAATGTCTGCGCAGATTTTTGGCATGAACCAGGGGATCAGAAATGCCCGCGATGGCATTTCGCTTGGTCAGACAGCTGAAGGAGCTCTTTCAACCATGAACGAGATGCTTCAGCGTATCCGGATTCTTGCCGTTCAGTCTTCCAACGCAACAAATTCGCCGGCTGACCGGCAGGCCCTGCAAAACGAAGTCGGTCAGCTGGTAGCGGAACTGAATCGCCTGGCAGAAGCGACGACCTTTAACGGTCAGCACCTGTTAAACGGCACGCTTGGTACCCAGTATTTTCAGGTCGGCCCCAATGCCAATGAACTCATTGGTGCAAATGGTGCAAATTTCCTGACTGAGCACTACGGAAACTATCGTGTTGTGCAGGACGGTGTTGGTCCCGGAGCCATGACAAACCCTCCTCCAACACCTCCAGCAAAATCAGGCGGTAATATCAGGTTAACTGGTTATCAGGGCGCAAGAGAATTAGAAATTACAGTAAACGACAATGCCAGAACAATTGTCGAAAAAATCAATAAAATGTCGGGCGACACCGGTATTACAGCAACTGCCAAGACATCAGCTTTTCTATGGCTCGAGGCAGATAGTACCTACGCGTTTGAGATGAGATCCAACAATTTCATTACCGAC
>Ga0099364_10006851_pt1 | contig 16464 bp, 11 predicted proteins | sample TergutTh196P3_FD_73070 | JGI IMG/M metagenome (GOLD analysis project Ga0099364, IMG submission 73070) | Microcerotermes parvus P3 segment gut microbial communities from Pointe-Noire, Republic of the Congo - Th196 P3 | ecosystem: Host-associated > Arthropoda: Insects > Digestive system > Gut ...
ACGCCCAGTTTTTCTATAAAGCCTGGAAGGTATGCGTATGGAATAACAGTGCCACCAATGATGGCGGAAACGAATATGAAAGAAATAGAGAATATTTCAACAGACTCTGTGTTTTTGAATAACAGGCAGGCGAAGTAGACGATAGAAGACGCAAGGAAACATACAGAGGTGGCGGCTATTGAGGTGGCTAGGGCCGATGAAGGGGCAAGGGCGCTTAGGTCGATAATGGCATTTGTATATTCGGAAATCGACAAAACTTTCAAAACGAAAAGTATAAAAAGGGCTTGGATAGTTGAAATCAACGAAAGAGGGAGCAGGCCTTGCAGAGCGATCTTAATGTGGCTGCGCCCACTGGCACGGAGGCGCTGGTGCAAATTGCTTTGGTTCTGTATTATAGGCTTTGCGCAGGCAATACAGCAAAGGAATACAAAAAATGGTATAGCTGAAGCGGCAAAGAAATGCGCCATCCCGTAGCCTCCATAAGCGGAAACGTTCCTTAGCGAGTAGTACATATCCCTGTCCAGGGCTTTAGCCATATAATTCATCACCAGGGAGTTGAACCTGCTGTTCCTCTCCCATTCGCTTAGCTCTTCGATACCAGAGTTAAACCATACGGTGTTTATTGCGCTTTGTGCCGCCGAGATCTGGGCAGCCGCGCTCTCCATTAGCTCTTTTATAATTGCCGCGTTAAGGGGGTTTAATTCGTTGCAAATGACTGTTATTGGCCTGTTGATGCCTATCGTCATGTCCGCCACAAACCTTTCCGGCAAGATAATCGCGGCGTCAATTGCGCCAGACGCTACTTTTACCACAGCAGACTGGTAGTCCAGCTCTTCTATGGTCATGAAGTCCGTGTATTTCTTGTCGGTAACTAGAATGTTCGAAATCATGGAAGAAAACATGGATTTTTCAGAGTCACAAAACCCAACGGAAATCTTGTCAGACAAAAACCCGGACGAAGACAGCGGCCCAAGCCAGGCACTGATTAACACAACTATGGCTGGCGGCAATAGAACCAGTAAAACAAAGGCTGGCCATGAATTAAGATAGCGTTTGACATTGTAGAGCAATATAATAATTCCACCTCGTCTTATAATAGAGCGTAATGTTGCATTTAGCGGCGCATTAGGCGCCTTGTGGCTTATACATCAATGCCCCATGGGCTAAAACAATACTGTCCACGGACTAAAAATATTGCCCCCGGGTTAGACCAATATTGTCTCAGAGACAAACATTACTGCCCCCAGGGTCAAACCAATACCGCTATGGGCTAAAGCTGCCGTATTTGCTGAGCAATTCAGAGTGGCGATAGTAAAGGGCGTTCAGGTTTTTTCCAACTGTCGCTGTCAGGTCATCCAACGCGCCCCCCAAAATGGAAGGCATTGTGAGGCTTAGGGCATCACCTTCAGAAGGGGCCGTTGACGGAAAAGACCGGCCAAAGTCTGAGCTGCCAGAGAAACTAAAGGAGAAAGCGGGGACTTGGCTGGTGGTGCCGGGGACGCCAGTTGACGGGGTGCCGGAAGCTGCGCTGGCGATGGTTGCGGAAACATTCCCCGAAAAGGACGCACTTTTGGCGGCTGTGGAGTACCTGCCTTCAAAAGATACATCAAAAATTATTGAATCGCCAGCGGAATTGCGAATTGAAACATTGGAGGCACTGATCGCAATATCCGTGCCTATGCTGTCGTTTCCAAGCTGTAAATCGACGGTGGAAAACCCGACAGCGGAAGCAAGGTCGGACGGCATTTCGAGCCAAACCCTGTTTAAAGACCTTTCCGAGCCAACCGGCCGAGTGCTGTCTATGCCGAAGTGGAGGGCGTTTTCGGATACTCCGCCTATTGTGACAGCTGCGTTAAAAACTGTTTTGTCGGCATTGTCTGGGCCGGAAAAGTATTTTTGCATAAAGGAAATATTAAGGCCAAGGTCTTCAAGGTCTATCAAAGCAGAAATGCATTTTACCGTATTGCCGTCATAGTAAAACGAAATGGTTAAAGAGCCGGTTGCGCCCAGTACGCCGGCTTTTGCGGTCGCGCCTAGCGCGGCAACGGCGTCTTTAAGGATTGTGATTGCGCGGTCCGCGTCAATGAGGCCGAGCTGTTCCAATTCCTCAGGGGGCGTGACGGAAACGCGAAAATCGTAAAGTCGGTTGTAAAAAGTCATGAACTGTTCTAGCAAGGCGACGTCGTTAACCAGCCTCTCGGAATATGCTGCCAATACGGCACCCAGTGTTTCTGTGCCAACACTCATGCTAACCCTTTTGTATAATTGCCCTGGGACGCCCTCAATTTCGATGCTCTCCTCCTCAGAAAAATCATCGGCTTCGACGCTGTCTTCTAGGTCGTCAATATAAGAAAAGAGAAGGGAGCCAATTTGTTCGGTGGTTTTGACAAGATCCAGCAGCGCCTCCGTGCCTTCAACGCGATAATTTGGGAAATCTGAAGCAAATGTGTAACCAGAGGAAAGCCCTTCTATAATGCTTGCGTCCAGCCCTAGGGTTCGGGCCAGGGGGGCAATCAGGCTGTTCCCAACGGAAACGTATTCTGTGAGAAGTTCGTCGGAGCGTACCCAAAGGGAAGCACCGTCTGATATAAGCTCAATGCCTAGAATTTTGTCGCCCGAAAGATTAAGATCTGCGCCGAACTCGGAATACCCGTTCGCAAAGTCAAGCTTGCTGTTGACGGTGATTGTGGCGTCTTCGAGAAGGCGGCTCAAAAACTCAATGCCCACGCCCGGTGCAAGGTTGCGATTTAACTGGCCCGTAAGCTCAATATACGACGATACAGGAGCCGGGGATCGGCTTAAGCCAGCGCGTAACAAGCCAACTTCTTGATGAACATAAGACGAGGAAGGCAAGCCCAAAGATAACGAAAACCCTTTTTCCCCCCTTATTGTGTAGAAGAATATGTCCTTGAGAGTGTCCACATAGACTTCTTCGGGAGTCGGCACAAAGTCTTCCTCAGGCTCGGGCGCCTTTTGGCAAGAGGAGGCAGCCAAAAGAACCGCAAGAAACAGAAGAAAACAAAGTGCGTATGAAAATGGGCTTAGAAAAAGCCGCTGCGAACCGCCCTTTTTCGGCACCGGGTTGTTTGTCTTGTTTAGAATCATAGCGAAACCCCCATTCTATAATAAGGTAATAAGGTTTTTAGTTAGCGGAGCCCAATATGTATAGTATATCATCAATTGCCAAGTTTTCGAAATCAAAAGGCATATTATTGTTGGCCACCCCCCCTAATGGGCTGCAACCTGTGCCCAGTTCCATAAAGCGGGTCTTAAAAAAGAGGGATACTTGTGATAGAAGCCCGTCAAAGGCAACCGTTCCCTTATCGAGCAATATGACCCTGTCGCATATAGACTCAAGTTCGCCCGCTTGATGCGAGGTGAATACAACGCAAGGGGGGCCTTTTTGTGGTACGGGGGGAACCTGTTTTACAAGCCCTTGAATAAAGTGCAGCATATCCTTGCGGTTTTTTGCGTCGAGGCCGGCAGTCGGCTCGTCCATTATAAGGGCGTCAGGCTCCATTACAAGCGCAGCGGCAATGTTTGCCCTGCGCTTCATGCCGCCCGAGAGCTCTGACACCTTCTTTCGGCGGTGCCCTGTAAGGGAGCAGGCTTCAAGCGTAGCCTGTACCCTGTCGCCGGGGCTTGACACAAGGTGGCGCGCTCGGCGCGGGCTTTTGCCCGCCGAAGCCCAAAAGCGCAGGTTGTCTGTGACGCTAAGGTTGTCAAAAAGGGCTATTTCCTGTGGGACATACCCTATTGAGAGGGGCTTTACGTAGCGTGCCTTAAAAATGTCAACGCCCAAGTGCTCGACAGTGCCGCTGTCCGGCTTCATTATGCCGGAAAGAATAGATAAAAGGGTGGATTTTCCTGCCCCGTTGAGGCCCGCTATGCCCAGGATTTCGCCCATATCAATGGCAAAACCTACGCCTGCCAGGGCTTGAACGCCCCCAAAGCGTTTGCTTATGTTGCATGCCTTAATCATATGAATCAATCATCCTTTTAAAGTATTGCATAAGTCGAAGAAGTATTTCAGCGACCTTAGGTGCATGGTATTATTTATGCGTTTTTGTAGCTCATCAACGTAAAATTTGCTACAGACGCTGTACGGGTTTTTCTTTGTGTAGTGCCCCCCGTGCCAGGCAAGCATCTTCTTTAAATACAGCGCGTGAAACTGGGAAGCTGAGCCCGTAAACCAGCGTGGCTTCTCCATGGCCTCTGGGTTGTTTTTTAAAACATTGTAGAATTTGCCGTAAGGAAAGAATTCGCCCCCAATATTGTAAGGGTATTTCTTGCGGTTGCCGAGGAACCAGGTTTCTATGCACTTGCACTGAACAATGACTGCAAGCTTTGCAGATAGGCTTATATTAAGGCTATGTACGGCGAGCTCTATCTCCTCCCTTTTTTCCTCTGTTCCGCTGTCGTCGGAGTCAAGGCATATCAGGAAATAATCATAGTTGCCTGCCTTGTTGATGTCAAGTACGGAGGCATGGATGTCGCCCTTTATGCCCGGGTACCCATTTGAGCTAAAGACGTAAAAGTTGTCGCTTTCTACACCGAACGGGTCGTAAACCTGCGTTAGTGCAGGCACAAGAATGGAAAGCCAACGCGGGTACACTTCTTTTTCTGTCCTTGAGCCTTCGACAAGCAGATACAAATTCACCGCGTCCCCTCCCAAAACCCCAAGATTTTATTGTTATGTATGGCTAGATTCACTCAATCCCCTCCCAAAAACATTGGTTTTCGTGTTCTGCATGGCCGGAATCACTCAATCCCCTCCCAAAAACCCAGGGGCTATATATGGCTTGTGTGGAAAGAATCATTTTATTCCTTCCAAATAATCCCTGCTGTTCATTAACTGTTTGAAGGCTTCGTGGCTTGATTTGCCTATGTTTAGGTCCGACACGGCCTTGGTGGCAATCGCCGAGCCTTTTCGAATGACGATTTTCCAGTATGTCATTGGGATTGAGTTAATAATATAGGGGTGGTGGCTCGTCATAATGAACTGGTGATTTTTGTCGCTCTGCAAAATACAGTCAGACATTACGTCGATGCAGTTTACCCCAAGGCTATTTTCAAACTCGTCAATAAGAATGACGCTGTCGCTATGAGAAAGCTTGAGCTCAGAGAGGTGCAAGAGGGTTTTGTACATGCCGGAGGACATTTCGTCCTGCATTATCCACCTTGTACCTTCCTCCTTTATCCCCAGAAGGTAGTGCTCGCCCCCCTTGCCGGCTACAAACCTTATGTCCGTAACGGAAGGGAAAACTTCGATGTATTCGTTCTTGATCTCGTCAAATAAGGGCCTAAACAATATGTAAACTGCGGCAAGCCTTTGAATGCAGGGAATGGAAGCGTCAAAGAACGAGTCCGGAGATAAGGCCCCCCCCTCGGGCATGTTGAACTTGTAGCCTTCAAGCTCTTCCGCGAAAAGGGTCGGGACAAAAAAGCCGGACTGGCTGCTGTGCCCGATAAAATACACGCGCGAAAGGGCTTCTCGGGCGCGTTTGACATTTGGCGATTCGGTGAAAATATTAAAAACGCTAAGGCATGGGGACAAACCGCTGTAAGCGTTGTTTTCCAAACGCGCCTCGTTGTTTTGCATTTCATAAACGGAGCGGCCGTCAATCTCAAGCGACTCGTACAAAAAAGCAGGGCATTTGTCGCTGTCCTGGGAAAAACCGAGAGGGGTGGCGACACATGAATTGTTAAGGTCAAACATCCCGCGCCATGCGAAGGACGACCCGCCATGTTCAAAGGAAAGGTCCCATTCGGAGCCAGCAAGGCCCTTTGTCTCGCCGCGCAGTATGCCAGCCAGGCGGCTAATGCTAGTGAGGATATGGCTCTTGCCAACACCGGATATGCCTACAAGCAGCGTTAGCATGTCAAAAGTCAAAGGCCCGAAAGTCCAGTTGCTGGCGTGGTCGATATACTTTAAACTTATTATTTTCATAACAACCCCCTTTGTTATTTTCCTATAACGGCGGCACCAATGCCGCCAAAGCTCTCAAGCTCACTTAAGCCGTCAAGGTTGCAAAGGCCACTATGGCCACCAATGCCGCAAAGGCCGCCAATAAAATTCTAAAGCCGCCTTGCTCGTTTTGTCCATCCGGCTGCCTTGAGTATTCTGTAAGCCTCAAGTGCCATGCGGCAGAGCCTCCCCAAAAAGTCGTGGACGTGATAGCTAAAATAGACTAGGGGAAGGTAAAAGAATACGTTGCGGTTAAGCAAGCTCTCCAACGAGAAAAAATCGCCGAAGAACAAGAAAGATATCAGAAACCCAGTGATGAGCATGGCAAGCATCAGCTTTAGCCGTGGCGTATATGGCTTTGCCAACTGGGACAACAAATAGAACCCTGTAACCCCGATGAGAAAGACTGTCATAGTTGAAGACTCAGCAATTTGTATTTCAAAAATAATGCCTGCCAGTTGTATATAAAGCGTATTTAGCACAACGGTTATTGCGGCGGGGAGCGTATGGTGCAGGATATTTGAAAGGAGCATTCCAGCAGGCCGTGCGTAGTTGGCTTGAAGAGCGATGAAAAATGACGGAATGCCTACAGTAAACTCGTTGATAGGCATCATTTGCAGTGGGCTCATCGGGTAAGGGTACGGCATAAAAATGTAAATAATTGTCAATAAAACCGAATACATTGTTTTCAGAAGGAAAATAGACGCAACCTTTTCGATGTTGTTAATAACCCTTCGGCCTTCTTTCAGAACATCCACCATAGCGCCGAAATCGTCGGACATAAGCACAAAATCGCAAGCAGACCGGGCCGCGTCGCTGCCGCCGACCATGGCTATGCTACAGTCGGACTCCCTCATGGCAAGGATGTCGTTAACCCCGTCGCCTGTCATGCAAACAGTGTGGCCCTTATTTTTCATCGCACGGACAAGGGCCCTTTTTTGTTGAGGGGAAACATGCCCAAAAACCGTGTAGCCCTCGGCAATGGCGCCATAGTCCGCATTGTCGGGCACTAGGCTCATGTCGACGGCTCTGTCCGCGCCAAGAAGCCCGGCTTTTAAGGCAACGGAGCTTACCGTGCGCGGGTTGTCGCCGGAGATGACTTTTATTGCAACCCCTTCATTGGCAAAGTGGCTGAATGTTTTTGCGGCGCTCTCCCTTATATTGTCCGATAGCACGAGGAGGGCTAAACAGCGGAGGTCGCGAGGCAAATGCTCGTCGACGATAGGAAGGGGGGAGTACGAAAGGCAAAGCACGCGCATCCCATTAGCTGCTTCCGCGTTGGCAATGTCCATAAAAGCGGATTCGCGGTTTGAGAGAATAATTCCAGGGGAGCCGAGAATAAAGCTTCCTTTGCTAGAGAACGTAGCGCCGCTCCACTTTCTTTCAGACGAGAAAGGAAGGGCCGCATCGTAACCCCAGTTCTCTGTCCTGCCAAATGTTTCTGAAAGCGCTTTTGCAGTCGCGTTGGAATCCTCCAGGCAGCCCATCAGCTCGGATATGACAAGCCCCGCGGCTTCAACAGAAACATTGTCGCCAAGCTCAATGCGCTCAAAAGCCAGGGCGCCGTCTGTAATCGTTCCGGTCTTGTCAAGGCAAAGCACGGTTGTACGGGCGAGGGTCTCTATGCTGGGAAGCGACTGCACCAAGGCTTTGCGCCGCGCCAGCTTGAGGGCCCCGACGGTCATAGTGACGCTAGTTAGTAGTATTAGGCCCGCAGGGATCATACCCAGGACGGAAGCGGACATGCCCAGAACGGCGTCCTCAATAGGGTCCCCGTGAACGATATGCGAGGAGTAGAAAAGGGAAAAGCCAAGGGGGAAAATGATAACCGTCAAGACTTTGATAATGCGTTTTAGTATGCGCAAGAGTTTGGGAGTTTGTTTCACGCTTTTTTTTGCCTCGGACGTGAGGGAGAGGGCGTACCCGTCTTGGCCAATAGCGTTTACGCGGACATAGGCGCGGCCGCTTGTCACATAGCTTCCCGATAGGACCGTCTCGCCTTCGCGTTTTCTTATGCGGGCAGTTTCCCCGGTCAACATGGACTCGTCGGTTTCAAGGCGGTCCGACTTCACGACAACCGAGTCTGCGCATATCTGGTTGCCTGCGGACAAAAGCACGATATCGTCCAGGACAAGTTCGTTTTGAGGGACAGAAAACTGTTTTCCGTCCCGTACGACAACGGTCTTAACAGCGGAAAGGATTGAAAGTTTGTCCAAAGCGAATTTAGCCCTAAGCTCCTGAATAATGCCCATAATGGTATTGCTTATGGCAATGCCAATGAAAAGGATGTTGTTTGAATGCCCGACCATAACAATTATTACCGCAAGAAACGCCATCACAAAGTTGAACAGTGTAAGGGTGTTTTTCAGTAGGATGCTCCCCACTGATGGCGTCAAACCCTGCCCTGTCATGTTGACAGCCCCTGCCTCCGTGCGCCGGAGAACCTGCTCCGAAGTAAGGCCGATCGACACATCGGGGCTACAGCGCTTGATGGAGAGTGTATTTTCTGTTTTGTCGTTCATATATGTGCCACCAATCATTTTTTCTAAAGGTTTGTTGCAATCAAAATGCAAGGGGCCGCAAGTTTATGTCATAGTCAATATTCACAAATTATCCACAATTCAAAAAGCCTAAACAGTTAGGAAAATTGAGCCTGAAGCAATTTTATCCACAAAAAATCTTCGAGCTGTGGATAACACCCACATGACGCAAAACACTTGTAAGCCAGTAATATCAAGGGATTAGAAGGCTTGGAAAATAATAGGAAAAATTTTTCGATTTTGCTGTGGATAACTTTTAAATATATCCACAAGGCATTTCGGCTGTATAATCAAAAGGCGTATGCAGTAGGCATAGCCCTAGCCGTACGTTTCCCCGTCAATCTTTTTCTTAATCCCGTAATACGATTTCCCAATATGCTTCTTCCTTGCCTGGGATATGGCGTGCTCTTCTTCCCCAGTCAATATGTACTCCGAGCTCCCGTTGTAGATTGGCTTGGCGTATGTGGTGGAAGTCTCTCTGCCATAGAGGCCAGAGATAACCACGCCGTTGTCGTCATTGTCCAGCAACGCGATAGAAAAGCTCAAATCGCTACCTACGTCGCTAAAGGCGTTGTACCTTAAGATAGCGACTTTCTGAACGCAACTGGAAAGAATTTCAAAGAGCTCGTCAATATCCTTTTCTTTTATTCTGCTGTCAAATTCAAGTTCGCGGATCATATCGACGCAGTGCTGAAGCATGTCCTTGGAATCCCCGTCGCTCAGATGGTCAATAAGTGAGGAGTACTTGTCCTTTATGTCTTTTATTTCAGAGCGGGAGTACAATACAAGGGCGAACAAATAGATTATCAGCAGAACCTCTGCCGTGATAATTGCTAAAACAATCGGATCCAGTGACAATATGCTATCCATCTAGTACGCTCCCATTTCGTCGCCTAAAACTTCATTTAGGCCGATTGATCCTAGTATCCTGTTAAGGTCGTCATCGCTATGGTAGTTTATAATTATCTTGCCTTTTTTGCCGTACGATACCATTCTTACGCTTGACCCGAGCAGGTTTTTGAGTTCGTTCTCAATCCTTTCAAGCGCAATCTGCCTTTCGTCAAGGGATTTTGTTAGCTTTTCAAGGGTAGCCGGCTTTTTTTCCGGATAGTACTTTTCAAGCTTGCTGCCGTCTTTTACCAATGCTTCAACCTGCCTGACACTAAGCCCGGAAGCGGTTATTTCTTCAGCGACCTTTGCCCTCACACGTTCGTCTTCTATGGATAGCAGGGCCCGGGCGTGGCCGGGAGAAAGCCGTTTTGATCTTAACAGCTCTTGAATGCTTTTCGAAAGCTTTAGGAGCCTTAGGGAGTTTGCAACTGTGGATCTGCTCTTGCGGACAGCTTCCGATATTTGGTCTTGGGTTAACTGGAATTCGTCGATGAGGTATTCATAGCCAAGAGCCTCGTCTATGGGGTTTAGGTCTTCGCGCTGCAAGTTTTCGATTAAGGAGATTTTCATTGTCTCAAGGCTGGAAAGCTCCTTTGTAATAACAGGCAAAGTCTTAAGGCCCGCCATTCTTGCTGCCCTCCATCGGCGCTCCCCTGCCACAATCCTATAGTAGCCTTTTTCTTTTTTCACGATGAGTGGCTGGATTACCCCCACGTCTTTTATTGATTGAGAGAGCTGGTACAGGGCGTCGTCGTCGAAGTCCTTTCGCGGTTGATTGGGATTAGGCTCGATACTGTTAATGCTTACTTCAAACACTTCGCCGCTGCCGTTTGTATTTTCTAAATCAGTGTAGGTTGGAAGAAGCGCCTTAAGCCCCTTCCCGAGAGCTTTCTTTTCCATAACCACCGCTCCTTTGCGACAAACATTCTTGGTGTCAATTAGTATTTCCCTCTGACGACTCTATTACCTCCTTGGCAAGTTCCATGTAGCACTCTGCCCCTTTGCACGAAGGGTCGTATATAATAATTGGCAGGCCGTAGCTTGGGGCTTCGCTAAGCTTGACATTGCGTGGTATCAATGTAGAGTATACCTTGTCCTCAAAATGTTTCCGGATCTCGTCGACAACCTGAATAGAAAGGTTAGTGCGCGCATCAAACATCGTAAGCACTACCCCCTCTACAGTGAGGGCGCGGTTTAGGTGCTTTTGTATCAGGTTAACGGTAGTCATAAATTGGCCCAGCCCTTCAAGCGCATAGTACTCGCACTGAATAGGGACAAGAACGGCGTTTGAGGCCGTCAGCGCGTTAATAGTCAGCAAGCCGAGGGAAGGGGGGCAGTCAATAAAAATATAATCATATGCATCTTTATGAAATTCTAGTGCGTTTCGAAGCTTGTTCTCGCGTGAAATCATAGAGACCATTTCTATTTCAGCTCCGGCAAGGTTTATGTTTGAGGGGCACAATTTGAGATTTTCCAGCATTGTGTCGAGGACGACGGTTTCGATGTTGGTCTCGTTAACAACCACATCATAGGTTGAATGTTCGACGATGTTTTTGTCGAAGCCCAAGCCGCTGGTAGAGTTGCCCTGTGGGTCAATGTCCAGGAGCAACACCTTTTTCCCCAAAGTGGAGACACATGCGCTGAGGTTCACCGCAGTGGTGGTTTTCCCAACGCCCCCTTTTTGATTAGCTATAGATATTACCCTCGCCATATTCGCAGCCCCTATAAACAGAGTAGGCGTCCAAGCCCAAATAATCCCTCTACTAAAACAAACATACAAAAGAACGAATAAACACAAACAAAAAAACTAACAAAGCCGTACATAATAATTACGAAAACAAACATAAAAGCGAACGACTACAATTATACACATAGTCGGAAGAAACTGCAATACAATATATTATGTTTTGTTTGTATTGTTTCACGTGAAACATTTTTTAGCTTGAATAATTGGCACAGAAAAATCAGCCGATACCATCATTGTGTGGAGCGTTTTGGCGAAGCAACACAACCCATATATGGTTACAATTCACGGGTAGTCCGTCATTGCGAGCGAAGCAACACAACCCCTATATGGTTATAATTCACGGGTAGTCCGTCATTGCGAGCGAAGCAACACAACCCCTATATGGTTATAATTCACGGGTAGTCCGTCATTGCGAGCGAAGCGAAGCAATCTAGGCGTTTATGCGTCGAATACATGTCTGTTCAGGATTACTTCATCGCAATACTTCTCACAATGACGAAGTGAGGGTAATTTATTCTATTGACACAGGGGTTTTGTTCCCGTGAACTGTACCCTATATGCGCTTATAGCATCTCAAACGCGCTCCTATGAAACTTAATTATCCCTTGATCGCGCATTTTGCACAGCTCGCTTGACATTGCGCTTCGGTCAACACAGAGGTATTGCGCCAGTTCTTCCCTATTGTAAGGGATGGTAAACGTTCTTTCAGCCCCTCTTTGCATCTCGAAGAAAGCTAGCAGTTTTTCGCGGGTTGTGCGTTTAGAGAGGATTTCGTTTTTCTGATGCAGCATTATATTCTTTCTTGCAATAAGCCGCAACATGTTTTCAATCAGCTTTGCATGAAATGGGCATGCAGATGTGCAGGTTGATAGGATTCTTTTGTAATTCATTAGCAGGATTTCTGAATCTTCGACGGCCAAAACAGTAAATGGGCTCTTTGTTATTTCAGCGCAAGCAAAAACTTCGGCAAATACCTCCGAAGCCCCAAGTTCGGTTATTATGGAAATGTGCCCCTCCATGTCTTCCTTAATGACTTGTACGCTGCCCGACAAAACCAAACCCACAAAATTGACCGCTTCGCCTGTCGTTAGAATAAAGTCGTTTTTTTTGTAAGACGCCGTATTTGCAGACAGGCAGTTTAATACCTGCTCAAAATCAGTAAATGCGATGCCTTGAAATATAGGGTTGTTTTTTAGTATTTCAAAAGTGGTCCTCAAAAAAACCCTCCTTTCGTTGTATATACAACAGACATGTAGTGTTTATTGTAGTATCATTCTCATTACAAGTCAAGGAGGAAGGGGGAGGTTTTGTGGTTAGGAAAATAATAAAGATTGACAAGAGCATGTGCAACGGATGTGGCTTGTGTGTGTCCGCATGTCACGAAGGGGCGATAGGCATTGTTGACGGCAAAGCAAAACTGTTGCGCGACGACTATTGCGACGGGCTTGGGAACTGCTTGCCCTCATGCCCAACTGGTGCGATAAGCTTTGAAGAGCGGGAGGCCGCGGCTTTTGACGAAGCGGCTGTGAAAGCCAATATGGATGAAGAACAGCAGACTAAGCTGGCATGCGGGTGCCCCGGCACAAACGCGAAGGCGTTCATACGCGAAGGAAGCGTAGACGAGCAGCCGCATTTGTCGAAAGCCGAAACATGTCTCAATCAATGGCCTGTCCAAATCAAGCTTGTTCCGGTTAACGCCCCATATTTCGACGGGGCAAAGTTGCTTGTTGCTGCTGACTGTGCTGCGTACGCATATGGCAATTTTCACATGGAGTATATGAGGAACAAGGTTACTGTTATAGGTTGCCCGAAACTCGACGACGGCGATTATTCGGAAAAGCTTACAGCTATTCTGAAGCATAATGACATAAAGTCTGTGACAGTAGCGCGAATGGAGGTGCCGTGTTGCAGTGGCATAGAAAACGCTGTTAAAACAGCTCTTCGAAACAGTGGAAAGCTAATACCGTGGCAAGTCGTAACCATTTCAACAGACGGAAAAATCCTAGACTTGTAGTTTAGCTACAACCCGAATAATTCCGATTAAAATAATTATTGCATCTAAAGGAGGACCACACTATGCCTATGTTTTGTTTCCAATGCGAGCAGACCGCTAAAGGGGCGGCTTGCACAGTCAGGGGCGCATGCGGCAAAAAGGCTGTTACCGCAAACTTGCATGATACTCTTACAGGGGAGCTTATTGGCCTTGCAAGGGCGGCGGATGGCAATGAGCCTGCCGAAAGCACACATAAAGCAGTAATAGACGGCTTGTTTGCCACAGTAACTAATGTTAGTTTTGACGACGAGGCTATTAAGCGGCATATCCAGGCCGCAAAAGCGGAAAAAGAGAGGCTTTTGAGAAAATGCGGCAACAGCGACGCCGTTTGCGAAAGGTACGACGGATTCGACATGGGGCGGCTATGGGGGGATAGCGAGGATACCCGGTCATTGAAGTCGCTCTTGCTATTTGGCATGAGGGGCATGGCGGCGTATGCTCACCACGCGAACATGCTTGGCAAAAAAGATGACGAGGTCAACGCTTTCTTTTACAAAGGGTTGCGTGCGCTAAGCAAAGACAAGCCCGTAGATGAACTGCTTACGCTTGTTATAGAGCTTGGCGAAGTAAACTTGAAATGTATGGGGTTGCTTGACGCGGCGAATACTGGGGCTTTCGGGGACCCTGCCCCAACAAAGGTTAGCTGCAGTATTGAGCCTGGCCCGTTTATAGTTGTTTCTGGACACGATTTGCGAGATCTCAGCATGTTGTTGGAACAGGCACAGGGAAAAGGCGTCAACGTCTATACGCATAGCGAAATGCTTCCCGCGCACGGATACCCCGAATTAAAAAAACACCCGTGCCTTAAAGGGAATTTTGGCACGGCTTGGCAAAACCAGCAAAAAGAATTTGAGGGCATCCCGGCGCCTGTCTTGTTTACGACAAACTGCTTAATGCCGGTGAAGCCGTCCTACGCAGACCGGGTGTTCACAACGTCCGTTGTGTCCTACCCGGGCATTGCTCACATCGGGGAAGACAAAAGCTTTGCGCCTGTAATAGAAAAAGCCCTGGAGCTTGGCGGGTATAAAGAAGCGCGGATATTGGCTGGGGTGAACGGCGGGGCAGAGCTGACAACGGGCTTTGCGAAAAACGCGGTTCTGTCCTTAGCGGACAAGGTTATTAGCGCTGTGAAATCAGGGGCAATAAGGCATTTCTTTCTCGTAGGGGGCTGTGATGGCGCAAAACCGGGAAGAAACTACTATACGGAGTTTGTGAAGCAGGCTCCAAAGGACACGGTGATACTCACGCTTGCCTGCGGCAAATACCGTTTTAACGACCTTGATATTGGCGAAATTGGCGGATTGCCGCGCATTATGGACATGGGGCAGTGTAACGATGCGTACAGCGCAATTAAGGTTGCTGTCGCGTTGTCGGAAGCCTTTGGCTGCACAGTAAACGAATTGCCCTTGACATTGGTGCTTTCGTGGTATGAACAAAAAGCTGTTTGCATCCTGTTGACATTGCTTGCTTTGGGCATTAAGAATATTTACATTGGGCCAAGCCTGCCAGCGTTTTTGTCGCCCAGTATTTTAGGTGTTCTTGTGGACAAGTTTAATCTAACGCCAATATCGGCGCCAAGCGTAGACCTAAAAAAAATCCTGGGGGCGTAATACAAAGACAGTCGGCTTCGGTATAGGAAGTGTGGGCTGTGGTATAGCCAATGTAGGCAGAGGTATAGGCAGTGGTATAAGCAGTGGTTTAGATGGGAATGGTAGCTGATCAGTGCCAGGAGCGCCAGGCAGGCCGTCAAGGCAGTTGACGCAGCAATTTTGACAAGACATCGTATTCTGAATACGCACATCACAGCACTCCTCACAGTTCCACACGATGAGTGCCGTGATGCACGTATCCAGAATGCGTCTTATTTCAAAATTGGTGACACTGCCTTGTCGGTCTGCCTGACGCTCCCCCAAACGTTCTACCAGATGCTCTCCTAAAAGTTCTGCCAGACACGCCCCTAACGTCTGCTAGACGTGCCCCTAACGTTCTGCCACTCTGAACAGGTACCAGGAATGTACTAAATCCATATATATTTTCGCCTAAAGTTATCATAGAATTTAAAAAGGCTTTCATCAACGTTAATGCTGGGGTCAAGAGCCGCTTCACATTTGTTTTTGATATAGCGATAAGCCTCCTTTCTTAGACCCTGTTCTAAGTAATTATATTCAAGTAAATCATTGGCGGTTTTTATTGCTTTTTTGTGGTCTTCGGTTAAATACTGGTACAAGAGGAGCATATTGTGGCATCTAATCCATTTTCCTTGATATTTCTCATCATAGTTATTTTTCATATGGGTTTTATTCAAGTCGTTGTACAACTTGTCAATCTCAGATCTAGCTTCGTCGTAATTGCCTATGATAATGTTAAGTTCACTCGCGTAATTGCCGCAAACATCTTTATAGCTGTCGGCCGCTTTAACTGAAATTTCAAAATCTTGGAGTGCCGCAACTGCCGTTTTTACTATTTCCGCTGTTGGCGACTCGTATATACGCTTCAGTTCGATCAAGCGTACAGCACAGCGCGCTTTGTGAAACTTGACACTGGTATCCGTAATGGTGTACCTATTTTCGATTTCGTTAAGCACAGACACGGCATTTTCATTATCACTTTCAAATGCATATGCTTTTACCAACTCGCAACAGACGTCGTAACGGCTAAACTTAACAAATGCATCGTCGGCTGAGCTATTGTAAAGCACATGTAGCTGTTTGATAGCGGATTTGCTATTAAACCGGTTTAAGAACAGAATACCCCAATCGTAACAAAACCTGTATACCAGCTCTTTGTTTTCCCAATTAGATTTAATCGCACTAACAATCTTGTGAAGTGCTTTATATTGCTCATCTATTGTTAATAATTCAGCTTTGTCCCGATAGGCCTCTGCAAGTGACAGCGCGGTCCAACAAGTGGATTGGTACCTTTGCCGTCTTATGTTTATATCTTCACTTTCTAAGATATCCAAGCCGAAATTGTCGTTCACGCTTAAGTCCATATCATCAGTTTCTAAAATACCCAGGCTGAAACTGTCGTTCTCGTTCAAGTCCATATCATCAGTTTCCCCGATACCTAGGCTGAAACTGCTGTTCCTGCTTAAGCCCATATCAGCTGGTATTACGTCATTCAGGTTGTGACTACCGTTCATACTCATGCCCATATACTTGGTTTCTTCAACTTCCAAGCCAAAAATGGTTTCAAGCAACTCAATATCGCCCTTTGAGTTTTTCCCCACACAAAAGCGGTTCTCGGCTTCACTGTATGGGGTCCT
>Ga0099364_10006852_pt1 | contig 16460 bp, 6 predicted proteins | sample TergutTh196P3_FD_73070 | JGI IMG/M metagenome (GOLD analysis project Ga0099364, IMG submission 73070) | Microcerotermes parvus P3 segment gut microbial communities from Pointe-Noire, Republic of the Congo - Th196 P3 | ecosystem: Host-associated > Arthropoda: Insects > Digestive system > Gut ...
TACGTAGCTCTGGTGTTCCAGTTATCACGCTAGTGGTACGGCTGGGTAGCTATCTACGGAATGGATAAACGCTGAAAGCATATAAGCGTGAAGTCGGCTTCAAGATGAGGTTTCGTAGCACATATGTGTGAAAGTCCCCTGAAAGACGATCAGGTTGATAGGTCGCGTGTGTAAGGTCTGTAAGGATTTTAGCTAAGCGATACTAATGGACGAACGCTTGATCGCATATATCTAATACTCTGTCATTTTATTTTAGTCGTCGCACTTGTGCGGCGCATGTTGGCGGTCGAACTTGTTCGACGCTCGGCGTTTCGCAAGCGAAACGGCTAAAATAAATTGGTTACTAAGCAGCCCCGAATACGGGCTAAATAATGCCGCTCTGCCAAACTTGAATATGCCTTGACCGGGTGAATAAGCCGGTTGGGGTCTTTTCCGGTGGTTAAGTCGAAAGGTCACACCTATTCCCATCCCGAACATAGAAGTTAAGCTTTCGATGCCGATGATAGTCGTACAATGGCGAAAGTAGGCTCCGCCGGTTTTTTTACGCGCCGAAATAAATCAGAGCCGCAATCGGTAGATTGCGCGTGCGGTACTCCGCACTTCTTACGTCGGCTATCGCCGACGGCGCAATCTAACGATTGCGGCTCTGCTCCTCTTTTGTTACAATGAAGGCACCATGTCAGACGACCTAACGACCGAAACGTTCCACGAGCCGGCGGCATCGCTGACGGCAGGAACGATCCTCGACAACAAATTCGAACTCCTCGAACAAATCGGAAGAGGAGGAATGGGAGTCGTATGGAAAGCCAATGACCGAATCGCAGACAGACTCGTCGCTCTCAAATTCGTGCCCAACGAGATAAAACGGTTTGAAGTCGAAATGCAAAGAGTCCGCGAAACGTTCAAGCGAGTCCACGCACTGCAACATCATTCGATCTGTCCGCTCTACACTCTCGAAGACGGCGGAAACCTCGGATATTACATCGTGATGAAGTATCTCGAAGGCGAAACACTCGACGCTTATGTGTTACGAAAGACGGCGCAAAGCGAAACGTTACCGCTCAACCAAGTGGTCGCCCTTCTCACACGAGCGGCAGTCGCACTCGATTACGCCCATCAAAATGGTGTGATCCATCGCGACATCAAGCCGTCGAATATATTCCTTGTTAAAAGCGGCGGCAAATTACATGGCCAGATTATCGACTTTGGTTTGGCTGATGAGATTAGAACGAGTATGACTCGTGTCAGTCAGGCACGAGTAGAGGTTTCCGGCACTCGTCCTTATATGTCGCCGGAGCAGTGGCGGGGACGTTCTCAATCGGCAGCGACAGACCAATATGCATTGGCAGTGGTGGCGTATGAACTGTTGGCGGGGCGTGTGCCTTTCAAGAACAGTGATGTAGCGTTGTTACGTCTGGCGGTGATGAATGATTTGCCGGAGCCGATTCCTACGATTTCGGACAGTGCGAATGCGGTGTTGCGTAAAGCGTTGTCGAAAGATGCGGCGGATCGTTTTGCAACGTGTCGGGACTTCATTGCCGCCCTGAATGAAATGTGGACGACCGTCGGAGAGGAAGAGGAAGAACAGAAAAAATCTTCTTTTTCGTTCAATTTGCCGAGGTTCACGCTACCGAGATTGACATTGCCGACGTTGCGGTTGCCGGGGTTCAGACTGTTTAAGAAGTCGAAGTCAAGGTCGCCGAAGTATGTCTCTACATCGTCAGCGTTGTCCGATATGCCTTACTGGGGCTGGGCTTTCGCGGGTTGTGCACTGCTGTTGGTCGTTATGCTGGGAGCGTTCATATGGGGGAACGGGAAGCCGGAATCAAACAGAGTCGCCCAGCGTTGTGGTGAACCCCTCTGTTGTAAAAAAGGAATCAGAGTAACCGCCCACGGGAACATCGTCGGCGACTCCTGTGCAAGACCGGGGGGCTAACGCCGCCCCGCTCGTGCAACCGCAAACGACTCCAACGTCGCAGGTAGCGCAAACGCCTGCAACGCCATCGGCACTCCCCTCCTTCATCGAATTCAAAGGGCATACCGGACCGGTCATGTCAGCCGCTTTTTCCCCAGACGGAAAGAACATTGTTTCGGTAGCGAACACTCCCCGCATTTGGGATGCTGAATCGGGGAGAGAATTGAGAAAGTTGGAAGGGCATGGGAGTAATGTCCGTGCAGTAGCGTTTTCCCCTGACGGAAAGAAAATAGTTACAGGCGGTTATGACGGAACCGTCCGCATTTGGGATGCCGAATCGGGAAGAGAATTGAGAAAATGGGAAGGGCTTGGGGGCTTTGTCATTCCTGCCACGTTTTCCCCTGATGGAAAGAAGATTATTACAGGCGTTAATAGCGGCATTGCCCACATTTGGGATGCCGAATCGGGGAGAGAATTGCGAAAATGGGAAGCACATACGGGGATGATCCAATCTGCCGCCTTTTTCCCGGACGGAAAGAGAATTGTAACGGGTGGTGACAGCACTGTCCGCATCTGGGATGTCGATACGAGAAGAGAGTTACGAAAACTGGAAGGGCATATAGAGGGGATCTTTTCAGTCGCTTTTTCGCCGGACGGAAAGAAAATTGTTACGGGCAGTGGTGACCGCACCGTCCGCATTTGGGATGCCGAATCGGGCAGAGAATTACGAAAACTGGAAGGGCATACGGGGCATGTCCGTTCCGTCGCCTTTTCCCCTGACGGAAGGAGAATTGTAACGGGCAGTCTTGACCGCACCGCTCGCGTTTGGATATTGGAATAGCGTGTGTGACGAACAACGTCCACAGAGCCGGAGTACCGGCTAAATGATTCTTTTGGTTTTGTGGTACAATGGACGTGTACTCGAACAACAGGAGCGGAGCGATGTCAGAACAACCGTTGACTTATGAAGGAATCCTCGAATTATTTCGGCAAGCCGACCGGCGGATAAAGAAAACCGAGCGGCTGATGAAAGAAAACGCCCGGCTGATGAAGGAACGGGCTGCCGAGTACGACCGAAAGCAAGAGGAGTACGCTCGCGAGAAGAAAGAACGCGATGCCGAGTACGCCCGAAAGCAAGAGGAGTACGCCCGCGAGAAGAAAGAACGCGATGCCGAGAATGCCCGAAGGCAAGAGGAGTACGCCCGCGAGAAGAAAGAACGCAATGCCGAGTACGAGCAGAGGATGCGGAAAACAGAACTCGCAATGGAAAGAATGTGCCAAGAAGTCGGCGGTCTTGGCAACAGCATCGGCAGAATGGTCGAACACATGATCGGCGGAAGAATCCTTGATAAATTTCAAGTATTAGGCTACAAAGTCGATCACTACTCACGCAATCATTATTATCAAAACTCGAAATTAGGTATCAGCGGCGAGATAGACTTGATTCTGCAAGACGGCGATGTTGCCTTTTTCATTGAAGTCAAAACAACATTGGAAACGGCAGATGTCCGAAAGCATCTGGAGAAAATGGCAAAGTACCGAATCTATGCCGATACTGCCAAGATATTGTGGCCGCCGACCACTCGTTTTATCGGAGCGGTTGCAGACGCAGTCGTTACGGACGAAGCCAAAGACTTCGCTCACGAAAACGGAATATACGTCATCGTGCAATCCGGCGAAGCCGTCGAAATCTTGCCAACGCCGGAAGGATTCAAGGCGAAAGAATGGTAGCTGTTAGCCGCTCCGCATGCGGAGCGCACGCCGGAGTACCGGCTAAATGATTCGCAATCTGAAGATTGCGGCTCCGACATGAGTAATCAGAAGATGCCAGCAACGCCGGTTACACCAAACGTACCATTTTTTCCGACCGCTCGCCGACCAATCGGAACAGTTTCCGCAGTTTTCCTACTTTATCTATCGCCTTCTTTCGATTATAATAGAAACGTCCCCCCATCTTGCGCACATTGACACGCACAGCGACAATGAACCAACCACTGGTGAAATGTCTCCTCGCAATCAGCGTCTGGTTATGCCACACCAACGCCGCCGCACAAGATGCGACCAACCCCATAGAAAGAAGAAGCGAACTCGTCGTCCGACAAACCACCCTCAACCCCGTCATACTAGTCGGTAACGACGGAAGACGCACCGAACTACACGGAGACTGGTCCATCAACTTCATGGAAGATTTCCTCAACTACCTCACAAGAGAACGACAAACATCCGTACCCCCATTCATCATCCGTAACGTCTCCGCCACAGGAAAAGCCATCGGAAACTTCGTCGAAGTCGAAGCACAAATCGAAATCCGCACCTCCAGTTACCAACCCGTACGCGTTCCCCTCGGATTCAAAGAAGGTATCCTCCCCAACGAAGAACAAACGAACAAAACCGCCTTTCAATACACAGGTTCCGGTTACGCCGAACTCATCGTCGACCCCATCGAAAGACAATACGCCGCCATCGTCATCCCCCAATCAGAACAAAACGCAGAACCCGAAAATACAGAACGAACCGCAAAACCCGAAATCAACCAAGAACATACACTCTCGCTCCTGCTCTGGTTTCCCCTCGTCCAACACAACGGCGGCGGACAAAGGCTTTCACTCTCCTTTCCGCAAGCCAATAGTTCACTGTTCCTACTCGAAGTTCCAATGACCAACATCGCCCACTCGGTCATACGAGGAACTCTCCTCAATGAACGGGAAGATGCCGACCGGCAATCGACATTCCTGCGAATTCAAGGACTCCGAACAGACACCGAAATTTCATGGGAAAAAAGGAAAGCCGAAGTCGTCGACGACCATCCCGTGCTGCGTGTCGATAGGGCTGTCATCAACGTCCGGCTCGATGCCGGAACCGCCGTCTATGACGCAGTGCTGCCCGTAAGCAGCGCAACCGGCAGTTTCGAGAACTTGCAGATTCGGCTTCCGCAAGGCAGCGTAATCAATCGGGAAATGACCGACCGATACGCCGCCGCTAACGATTACACCGTCGGCGACGTGAACGAAGAGTCGATTGTGTCGATTCAGTTTCAACAGAAAACGACCGGTCCTGTACCGATACAGTTGTGGGTGTCTCAACAATTTGAAGGCGATCGCGCCGACTTCGAGCGTGAACTCGCTGGTTTTGAGGTTCTCGGTGCGGAGCGTCAGACAGGCTTTCTCAATGTGTCGATTTTTCCGCCGGAAATGAGTCCGCGTTGGGAAGTCATTCGCAGTATCCGCCGCACCGAAGGCACCAGTTCGAGTCCCCTCGGCACTGTTTCGACGGCGGCTTCCCCCTCCACCAGCGACGCTCGATTCGAATTCATTTCGCAACCGTTTCTGCTCCGTGTGCGAGTCGCACTGCCGAGAACCCGAATCAACGTCAAACCGGAATACCGATTCCAAATTAGCAGAGGTGCCGTCGTCATGGATGCCCAGTTCACCTACACGGTCATTGGTGCTAAAACAGATGTTCTCTATCTTCAGTTATCCGATTCGCAATGGTACTGTGAAATTGCATCGAATGTGGTCGATGTCGGAAACGTCGATTTGAATAATTTCGGTTTGCTCACGATTCCGCTGATCAGTGCCCGCGAAGGAACATTCGACATTCAACTTCGTGCTTCCCGGACGATTCCAACGGAAGACGAGACGTGGCACCGCATTGTTCTTCCGATTCCCCAGCCGCGTGTAACGTGGAGTGAGTCCGCACCGGTCGCCATAACGTTGGAAAACTATGTTGAGTTATCGCCGATAGATGAATCGTATTCGGGAGAGTCCGACCAGCGCACGACCGGCTTAACTCGCCAAACCCGACGAAGAATGTTGGAATCGCAGATGCGGATTGACTTCTCTGAATTTCAACAGGAACCGCTCTTTTACCGCACGGAACCGACCGATGCCGAATTCGTTGCCGATGTGATGTTTCGGCGGCAACAAGTCGATGCAACGATGCAGACCGATGTTCGTCTGCTCGATGAGTTCAATCAGGTAACGCAAACTTTTCACTACAATGCTGCGTATGCTCCGGCTGAACGGTTATACTTTTTACTTCCGCGAACTTTGACCACGAGCGGCGACGTACAAGTCCTGCTGGGGAATCAAGTTTTGCCGCTTCGGGACACAATTACCAGTACGTGGGAAAATGTTCCCGACCACTTGGAACGGAAGATGGTTCAACTTCCTGAACCGATGTTTCAGTTTGCATTGACGTTTGAGTACTCTCTACCGCCGCTCGTTGTGGCAGCGGAGGATACGGCTCCCTTTTCATTATCCTTTATTTCTCCGCTGGACACACCGGTAACGGATCACCGTATCCATTTTTTTACGCCGTCCGGCTATCGGGTGGAGTTGCAAAACGAGTCCCGTCCGCTTTGGGAGTCTTCCCGCGACCCTCGGCGCTCTTCGGCAAGTGCAACGGCGACTTTCCGCTCGTCTCAATCGCCGGGGCGAATCGCTCTGCGTGTTTCCGCTTCGGACAAGAACGTATCAGGCACGACGATTGTCGAGCGTGCCTGGCTGCAAACTTGGCTCACCGGTTCCTTTCGGCGTGATCAGGCGACCTACACAGTGAGGAGTACCCATGATTCCGTGTCGATTCGGCTGCCGTCGGACGCAGTGGGAGAACATCCGATTACTGTACGTGTCAATCGGCAACAGATTCAACCGAACATTTCACCGCTGGACATCTTGACCATTCCGATATTGCCGGAGCAGCATAATCGACCGGTAGAGATTTCTATCGACTATCGTTTTGCGTTTGACATGCCCTTTGTCGAGGTGCCGCTCATCCTTCCCTCTTTCGGACCGGAAACATCGGTGCAATATCAGTATTGGCAAGTTATCCTTCCGCAGAGTCGGCACATCGTCGGCTACCCGATAGGTTGGACGCTGGAATTCGATTGGACATGGAACGGCTTGTTCTGGTGGCGGGTGCCTTCTGTCCGAAGAGACGACATCGGTTTTGCGGCTGACCCGGCAGTAATCGAACCGCCGACGGATTCGAGTCAATATCTGTTTAGTCATCTGCAACCGCCGTCCTACGTAACGCTTTACATCGTCCATCGTTCATGGATTGTTTTTGGTTCGAGCAGTGCGGCGTTGCTCATCGGTTTGCTGTTGATTTATGTGCCGCAGTCCCGATATTGGGGTTCGCTCTTCGGACTGGCAGTGGCACTGTTGGCGGTTTTGTTTTATCAACCACCTTTGATGTTATTGACGCTTCAAGCGGCGACGTTTGGTGTCTTTTTGGCATTGGGGGCGGGCTACATTTACCGTATATTCCATCGTCCGAATCAGTGGATACCTCCGGCGTTTCCAATGGCGGATGATGTATCGCTTCCTTCGCAACTCCATTCGTCGCCGGTTGCGACCTCGCAGATGGTACACGAAGTCGTTATGGATAAAGAATCCACCAGCAGAGATGTCAGTGATACTCCGATTGTAAACAATAATGGTCAATTATGACGAAAAACGAAGCCGCAATTATGCAGGACAAGCAGAGCCGTAATCGTAAGATTGCGTACCCGACCTTGCGCTTGCTCTGCGTCTTATTCCTGCTCTCCGTTCCCCTCTTCGCCGAAGATAACATCGTCGAATACCGCAAGTATTTCGTTCCGATGGACATGAGAAGCAGTCTCTCCGTCGAACCGTCACTGCCGGTGCCTCGGGAACGATTCGAACAGTTAGTCAAACAATTTGAACAACGCACCGAAGAACAACGAGTCGAACATCCTCATCTTTCCAAAATTGTGTTGCACGCCGCACTCGACGGTCGGCAACTCACCGACGGACAAGGAACCTTTACACTGCATCCGCGTTCCGACGGGAGCCAGTCGATACCGCTCAATCCCTTAACATTGGCGGTTCACTCGTTAGAGTGGGAAGGCGGCGAGGAGGCGGTTTTCTTTCACGAACCGGAGAGCGGCAATCGGCTTTTGGTGCCTTCGGCGACCGACACTCATTCCTACGAGCAACTCCACTTTCACTGGTCGCTGCAAAGCCGGAGAGATACCCGAAACGGCACCGTGTTCGATCTCGCCCTGCCGCCATGCATGAGCATCGAATTGCACATCGATCTGCCGGAATCGCTGACACTGACCGCCTCCGACGGATTGGTGGTGCCCAGTGCCGACGTGCGCTCCGCAAGCGGAGCGGTTAACGATTCGTTTCGTACTTGGCGGGTTCTGCTGGGACATCACTCGAACACCACACTCACGATTGTCGAAGATAAAACACTCCCCTCCGTCAAACCGAAGTCGGCAATCCATCAGTCGCTTACCTATGCGATCAGACCGCAAGGATTGGAAACTGTAACCCGAATTACCTTCGATAGAATCGACGCACGCCCCAACGAACTAGTCTTTGAATTAGAAATGCCGCTCCGTCCCGTCGAAGTCCGATACGGCGACCAACCGATTACATCGTGGACCCGCTCGGCAATTTCGCCCGACATCACGGAAGTACGTGTTGACCTCTCCGCTTTTTCCGGCGAAGAGCCGCATGAACTTTCCATCGAGGCTTGGGGACCGCTTCGGGAAGACCAACGCTGGGTGCTGCCGCGTGTCCGAGTAACTTCGTCCGACGTTTTCTGGGTGGAAACCCGATGCGCCGTAAACGTCTATTCGCCGCTCCGGGCACGGAATATCCTGTTTCATCGAGCGGTACAGGTACCGCATCTCGCCCGCGCCATCGTCGATTGGGCTGTTCGGGAACTGTACGTGTTCCAGTTTTTTCAAGACGATGCGCAAATCGAACTCGAAGTCGTTTATTCGATTCCGACCATCATGGTGAACAGTGCTGTCCAAGTCGATTTCGGCGACCTCGATATTCGCGGCACTGTCTATCTTGAATGCAGCGTTACCGAAGGCGAGCGTTTTACCCTTAATTTTCCTCTTTCGGAACATTGGACGGTCGATTCGGTAACTTCCTACGCTCCGGGCATATTACCGGGAGAGACCGATCCTGTTTTTTCGTGGGACATTTTGGAAGGAGAACCGCAAACGCTGTCGGTACAGTTGGAGAGTCCGTTGAATACTCGGCGGCGGGTAATGTTGCAGTTGTCATGCCGGTATAGCAATAGTTCGCAGAGTCAATTCCGGCTGGCGGAGTTGTTTCCGATTCAGTTAGCGCACCGCCGAGTAGAGTCGCATCACATTGCCGTCCGGCAAAATTTAACGATGTACTCTCTCAAGTCGAGCATGAGTGCGCAGACCTTCAATGTTTCCCCCGACAGCACACGGTTCAGCGGCGATACCTCCGTCCCGCTGTTCGGCGGAACCTATCCGTTTGACTCCCGCACGCAAGATATTCTCTTTGAATTGGAAAGAACCCGATCCAGTTACACGGCAGAGATTTTCGGTAATATCTCGATTGAAAGCGATGGATTGATTCCGACGTTCCGTATCCGATGTTCATCGATCACGCCGTCGGTCAGCCGCATTTTCGTTCATTTTACTCCTTTCGGCGAGGAAAACCTCACGGAAACTTGGGACTGGAAACTGACCGGTGCTCCCGAAGGGGCACGTCCGATTCGAACCCAGAAAATATCGCAGGAAGAATTGAAGTCGATGTTCACGGTCTCCGAACAGCAGAACTGGAACGCCGATTTGTATCGGGGTGAAATCTGGGAAATACGATTCGAAGAATTACAATTTGCCCCCTTTGAGATTTCGGCGGTCTCGTTGATACCGCTTGCCGATTCGATGCCGATACCGCTTGCGACGGTTCCGTTGGCGGCAACGCAGCGGGGAGAATTGACGATAGTATCGCCGCAACATTTTGATTACCGTATCGTCGGCGGACAGCACAATTCTATTCCGACGGCTCCGCCCGCTTGGGATCGTTATCAACACATTCGGGCGGCGTTTCGTTATGACCCGTTGGAAGAGTTACGCCGTGCGCAGCATACGCCGCTCTTACTGCAACGATTGACACCGGAGGAGCAGTTCGACACCGCCTGGGTTTGGTCGATGCGTTTGGACTCGCAGTACGACTCGGAAGGAGTCGTCCGAAACAAGGCACTCTTTCTTGTCGAAAATCAAGGGCGGGGTGCTTTGCAAATCACCTTGCCGCGCGGAATTGACGCAGCGAATGTTTCAGCCGTTTGGCGGGACTCGCAACAGATTCCCTGGCACTACGAAGCGGAGCAAGGGACGATAGCCGTCGCTCTGCCTGCTGGTCAGCGGTTTGTTTCCATTGCACTCGAATATACCTATCAGGATTTGCCGCTGGTTCAACAGCGGAAGTTACGTCCGCATTATCCATCGGTCGATGTTCCGATTCTCTCCGGCAGTTGGATTTCATGGTTCCCGCCGGAGTTCGATGTCAGCCTACGCCGTACCACGCTCGGTGCTGTGCAAGAGCCTACGAGTCCGATTAAAATCTCGAAGGCATTGGATTATCTGCTCTCCGACACTCTCCGCTCGTTCCTCTGGTCGGAGTGGGACAACGCATTGAACGGCAAGCAACGCCGAGCGGAAGTCGAAACCGCCGCCCAACACTTCTTCGAAGAAGTCGTCAAGGTTCTGCAAACCAATTCCATCTCGACTTGGGGAGAGTTAATCGGAAACGAAAGAGTCTTATCCGCCGTCAGACCCAAACTCGCAGACACCCGACGCGACGCACATACAAGACTGCTCATCGACAAACAAGCGTTGACGTTTCTCGGAATCTCTCCGTCAACACGGATTGATAACATCGCTTCGATCACCAACGACAATGTTCGGGAAACGCTTTTTGAACGGACAGGATTAGTCCTCTTGATTGCACCGCGCACCCGGCAGGATGGGATTCGGGAATATGTCTTTGCTCTTACGGCTCCGACCACGCTTTCGCTCTATCGGCAGTTTCAGTCCGCTCCGTCGGGACACTGCGTCCGTATTGTACCGTTTGACTTTTTTGAATCGGTCTCGCCGTCGTCAACGGAATGGATTCCCGCCACCCGCTGGATGGAGGAAACGACACTCTCCGCGATTCCCTGGGCGGTCTCCGCACAAATGATGCAAGGTACAGCACTGACCTCAGATTGGAACGCCTACGAATTGCCGATTGATGCCGAACAATCGCTCTACATCGTGCATCGTCAAAAGTTCGCAGCGTTACAATGGCTCGCCTTTTTAGCCGTTGTACTGATTACCTGCCGAAAACCTTTTTCGTCGCCGCTCTTTTTGTTTGTCCTGTTAATCGTTTTTGAATTGACCGCCCGGTCGGTCGCACCGTGTTACATCGGTATCCCCAGCGCAGCATTACTCGGCGTACTCGTTTCGTTTGCGTTCATTTTGATTCGTTCACAACATGTACCGAAGGAACCGCCGCCGCCACCGCCGCCCGATAATTCAACCGAGTGGTCGGTCTCCTTCGTCCCCACGCATCTCGCTACCCGGTCTGTCCTGCTTTGTGCCCTATTGCTGGGACTCTGCGCTTCAGCGGCAGCGCAAGCAATTCCAGAGCCGATACAAGAGGCTCCTCGCAAGGAACCCTATCGGGTTTTCTATCCCATTGACGATGAGGGGCAACCGGTCGGCGACGACGTTTGGGTGCCGCTGGAGTTTAGTCTGCTGCTTCACAATGCTCAGTTTGACAACACTGCCGTTTCGCAACGTTGGCATATCACGAAGGCGGTCTATCAAGGTTCGCTCATTCGCGGTGCGTCGGGACTTCTCGAATGCGCCGACGACTTCAAAGTCGTTTATGATATTTATCTCGAATCTTCTAACGCAACGATTACGTTGCCGAATTTACCCGTCGTGCCGGGCAGGTATCTTTGGAATTCGCAACAGATTCAACCGATACTGCAAGACGAGTCGGCAAGCGAGACGCTCACCTTTTTGATTGAAAACGAAACGCCGGGCAGACACACATTGGAAGTGGGACTCTCTGCGAAGTCGGTCTTGCGAAACAGCGACGCAACCTACATGGTCGCCTTTGCGGTTCCGAAGGTTCCGCAGTCAATTTTGCGCCTTAACATTCCGCCGGACACACCGCTGGTGAACGTTCCCGATGCACTCGGTGCGGTGACGATCAACACCGCCCTCGCGCCGGTCTTAACGGCGGAATTAGGAGCGGCGGAGCAACTCTCCTTCTCTTGGGGAGAAGGTCCGAATCAAGGAGGAACTTTGGTAAGCGAAGTCGAACAATTCTTTTGGATTAGAGTGAAACCTTCGCAAATCGAACTCGAAACGTTGTTCCGCTACCGCATCGACGGCGGAACTATTCAAACGTTGACGATCCAAACCGATCCTCGTTGGATTCCTTCGGGTCGGTTTCGTTGCGATGAACACACGATAATTCCTACGGAGATTCAATCGTTTGACAGTCCGTACAATGTAACACAGATAGCCTTTCAATCGCCGGTGTCGGGAACGATAACGTTGCGTGCCGACTTTGTGCTTCAAGATTTGACCGGTGCGGGTAGTCCCTTTGGGAACCTGCGTCTGCCTGAATTTACGGCGTTGCGCTCGCAACCTGTGAAATCAATGCTGGGAGTTTCCGCCGACCCGTCGCTCGAATTAGACATGCCGATTGAAGGACGCGACAGCGGATTCGAAGCAGGCTGGCACGGAACTTCGGCAGTCATTCCGCCGCTCTTTGTGAACACCCCCTTTTGGGAAATTGCCGAACTGGCAGGAGAAATCTTCGCCAGAAGAGACGATGCCGCCGGCGAGCGACCAGATGCCGCCTACGACCTCACCCAAACGGAACCGGATTGGACGCTAAATATCCGGGCAAGAAAGACGGTTCCCGACGTTTCGGTTTCGCAGTCCGTCCAATTTGACGCTCACGAATCGAGAATACACATCGTCGGCGAATTCACATCGGCGGCTCCGGTGTTCCGTCAGCATTTTTCGACTGACCGACCGATTCAAATCGAACCCATCGAAGTCAGGGACTCGCGGGATGTCGTGATTGAATCCCGACTCCAACAGATCGCCCCGGAAACGAACCCCCATCAATACGTTGTCTTCTTCAAAAATCCCGTCGCCGGAAAATACACCGTTACCATCCGAGGTTTTTTCGAGTCCGACACGCGGGAGGAATCAATGTTGCAATCGGTGCCGCTCTTGACATTCGAAGATGCTCAAACGACCGAACACTCGCTGAACATGTTCCGCACGCCGGCAGTAATTGCGGCAATATCCTCGGAACAGAGCGGCTGGGCAAAGTTGAGTACCGTCCCGACTGCGCCCGACTCCTTCGCGCCATCCCGCCCGCTGGGAACGTGGCAAAAAGCGGAAGACCAAAATGAATCCTTGCAATTTGCTCTTTCGCTCAATCATCCGAGGGTAATGGGCAAGACTGTTTTATCGTTTTTGGAAGAGGGGGAGCAGTTGACGATGGCACTCGACTTCACCGGCACCATCACCGGCGGAGAATTGAGGTCGCTGACGTTTCAATGGGATGAACGTTGCGGTATCATTCAGTCGGTCGTTCCCGCCGCAAGTTGGTTCATCGACACCGCCGGTGCGCAACGGACATTGACTTTATCGCCTGCCGAACCGATGCAGGGGGAACAACAATTCAGAATGGTCGTCTCCCTGACTCCGACCGGTACGACCTTTGCGCTGCCGAATGTTTTTCCAATAGCCCAGAATATGGATACGTTGGAGTCGGAAATCTTCGTTGACCTGCCGGTCAGACGAGGAAACGAAATGATCCCCTGGGATTTGAACATGTTAGAGGCGGCGGAAGAACAGGTTGCGGATGATTCCCGGATGCTTTATCGTGCGGTGAACACTGATTTTTCGGCATCGGTCAGTCAGGTGGAGTCGCGGCTTACCGCTCTGTTTTACGACATAGATTTTTTGATTTATCGGGACGGTTCGATGATCGGAATCGTTACCGTCGATTTGCGCAATCGGGGACAGGACAGTTTCGTTTTGCAGATGCCGCCCGGATACGAACCGATTCAGATTTTCGCCGCCGGTTCGGTTTTAGACCGCACCCGACTGGAAGGAGAGCAACGCTGGCGGATTAACATTGGTATCAGTGATTATCCGCAGCGTCTTAACATTTTATTCCGTGCGTCTCTTCCGCAATCGCTCCGGCGTTGGAGTCGTGAGGAAGTTGCTTCGACGTTGCAATTTCCGGTGTTGGAAGGAGTGATGGTGCGTGACACGATTTGGACAATCGCTTTTGAAGGAGATATGCCGCCGCTTAATGTTGTTTCTGTGTTGGAGCAGCGTAGGGAGTATGATTTTCGTGAGCGTCTTCCTTTGTCGGGCAGAGATGCGGCACTGACGTTGATTGGTATCAATCTTGTTCGGGAGCACAATTTGCTTCGGGTTTTGGATTCGATACCGGTTTCTACTCGTCAGGAGGAGATGCGGCGTTGGTTTTTGCATTGGTCGGAAGAGTGGGACACGGTGGCGGACAAGGTGGATTTTCAGGCGGCGCATTTACCGTTGTCGTTGCAAAATGTGAGGTCGAATTTTATTCTTCGTCCATTGGATTCGGGGGTGCCTCGCGGTGAGTCGTCGGGCAGTGTTCGTCCCTTTTTGGAGACGATGAGTGCGGGGACTCGTGAGGCGTTACGGTTGAGTAAGGATCAGAGTGTCGGTGATCTTTTTGGTGTGTTGCCGAGTGTTCAGGTGCGGCAGCCTGTGCCGATTTTGAATTCGCAGGTGTATTGGCAGGGTCGTATTTCGGGAGAGATGCGTCATCTTTTCGGAGCGGAGGAGGGAGCGGTTCGTGCGATTCGATTGACATCGTTACCGCCGGAGATTGACTGGTCGGATTGGTTATCGGAGCATACTTGGCTTTGGATTAGTTTAGGATTATTGGTTCCTATTTTTGTTTTGTTATCGGTGCGTTGGGTTTATTTGAATGAACTTTGGTTACAATTTCCTCATTTTTGGGGAATGAGTATTGGCGTTTTATTATGGACGTTTTTACCGGAGAGTTTCATTGGCGTTGCGATAATTATTTTGACGTTTGTTTCGTTTTTCCGTCCGTCGTGGATTCGGCATCGGTCGGCGGCGAAGCCGTTTTGATGTAAGTACAGGGCGTTCTACAGAGTCGGAGGCTGGGTGCATAGCCGTTCTGCGCCCTTTTCACTTTTTACTGGTTGGACGGTACAAGTACTCTTAAATGCTAAAAATTCCCGCGAGTTCTTCGCCGGACGTATCGACCACATGAAACCGCTTTAATAATCCTCGATACCGGGAATCTTCGCAGAGTTCCTTGAACCTCGGCGATGTCTGAATGTCCAATGGACGAGTCGTAATAAAAATGATTTCCGATTGATGGTGAGCGGGAATTTTTAGCAACGTTTTCGCCAGATGATCTTCCTTGCCGGGAGCGGCAAAGGTTAAACGTTGCAGTACCTGATCCTGTGCCGGAAAGCCCAATGGGGCATAAACGGACTCCTCCGAGTCCTTGTTTGTAGCAAAAAAAATACTTCCCTCGCTTCGCCGCGTTAAGTCAGAAACAAGCGTCGCCGCAAAACTTACAGCGAGTTCAAAATTTTCCCGATGAGTATCGTCACCATCCCCCTCGTGATAGAGATCGAGAATGACCGTGCAATCCTGATTTTGATGTAATTCGTACTGCCTAACAACAGGGGACTGATGCTTTGCGGAGGCACGCCAATGGATTCCTTTTTTGGTATCGCCGTGCTGCCATGGACGAATCCCCAAAAAGTCGCCGACTTGCCGACTCGGTTGATAACGGAGCCGCTGTTGACTTTCGTTTGCCTTCCGCCGTCGCGATTGCCATCGGCTTGACAGTTTGCCGATCTTCGGATAAACGAAAAACTCGTTTGCCTTTTGATTCGGCATTTGGGTGAACCTGCTCCGAAAAAAGCCGAAGGGAAACCGCGTTGAAACTTGAACGTGCTCAAATCGGTAGCGTCCTCGTTGCGGCAGACAACCGGCATACGTTTGCTGCCGGGTTTGTCCATTCGGAATGTTGCTGAAATAGACGGCAGGTTCGTAAGGTTTTTCCTGTGGAGTTGATTCATTTTCGTTGATTCGGCGGATGTGGTCAATGACAACGAGTCCCCAGCAGGAGAGGGAGAACTTCCTGACGGGTCTCGAATTGGTAACTTCGACTCCTACGATGAAGGATTCGCCTGCAAAGATTTGTGCCGGGACGATGCGCTGGATATTGATATTCCTAATTGTCCGTCGTCCCATGCGAAAGGCTAAAATAGCAGGGGCAAACAGGAATGAAGCGAAGAGCAGCATCGTGTTGACTTCGCGAATCATCGAGCCGACGAGAACCGCAAATACAACGAAAAGATAAAAAAGACCTTCCTGAGTGATGGATGTTTTCATGGAATACAGTAAGTTTATACCATAAACGAAAACAAATAGTATCTTTTCCCAGTATAGGGGGAGATGTGATGGGCGTGTAAAAAAATAGTGGGTATTCTGACTATCCTTTTTTGCCTTTTCTTCTGAAACTGCTTGAATCATAGAGCAAGCCTAGAAAACGCCTTGTTTTCTAGGCTTTTTTCTTAAAAAAGACATGTTTAGTATGGTTCCCTCTTGTACAACATGGTGAGGTATGGTATCATATTGTTTAGAAAAATTGTACAACATACAAGCAACTTTTTGTAA
>Ga0099364_10006853_pt1 | contig 16457 bp, 11 predicted proteins | sample TergutTh196P3_FD_73070 | JGI IMG/M metagenome (GOLD analysis project Ga0099364, IMG submission 73070) | Microcerotermes parvus P3 segment gut microbial communities from Pointe-Noire, Republic of the Congo - Th196 P3 | ecosystem: Host-associated > Arthropoda: Insects > Digestive system > Gut ...
GGAGTACTAACAGAGATGTTATCCAAAATTTATTTGAGATATCATAAAGACTATGAAATGGCAATAAAATATGCAAATGAATATTTGCACATTGTTGAGAAACTGGGTGATCCACGATATATTGCCGCGGCTTGGGCTACTATTTCAAGCGTTCATCTTATGAATGAAAATTACAAAGAAAGTGAAGACGCTGCACTAATGGCCTTAAAAATAGACACAACAAATATTAATACACATTCTGATCTGATGTTTTATCTTACATCAGTCAATATTAATTTATGCGAAAAAGAAAAAGCATCTCAATATTTTAACAAATTTGCCAGTCTTCTCACAACTCAAATTTTTCAAATTGAACGCGAAACATTAGCCGATATGGAATTTAAATATGAAACCGAGAAAAAAGAAATGCGTATAGCTACTTTAGAAAAAGAGCGACAATTGTATGTATGGCTCATCGTTACAAGCGCCCTTTTGTTAGTTACACTCGCTATCACGTTATTGTTAACTGTAAGAAATGCTCGAAAACAACGCCAATTAGTCGTTGCAGAAGCCATTCAGGAAGGCGAGTTAAACGAACGGACAAGAATTGCCCAAGACTTGCATGACCGCTTAGGAGGGAGTCTGACGGCGGTTAAGATAGGACTTGTAAATGTGGAAACACTGCAAGTAATCAACGACAAAATAGACTCATGTATAAAGGAACTGCGTGAGATAACTAACAACATCATGCCTCGTTCCTTGCAGATATTTGGTATGAAAGGAGCTTTGGAAGATTTTTGCTCTGATATCTCCAACCTGCATTTCCATTTTTTTGGCGAAGCGGGACGCATCCGGCAAAATCAGGAATATACTGTTTATTGTTGTGCGAGAGAGCTTGTGAACAACGCATTAAAACATTCTGGCGCGGCGAATGTCAACCTGCAATTAGTTCAAAGCAAGAAATACGTTACGCTTACTGTCCAGGATGATGGCTGTGGGTTTGACGAAAAATCCGTAAAAATGGGAAATGGACTAACGAACATACGTAACCGTGTCGCCTCCTATAAAGGCAGAATAGACTTCGCTTCAAAACCCGGTAAAGGTACGGAAACAGTAATTGAATTATTAGTTATTAGTTAATATTCACACCGACTGTCAAAAGCGATCCGTTTTTTTAGGTTAGGCCTGTGTTCCACCTTTTGCAACTGTAAGGCATGGTTGCTGTTGGCAGGCCATTCGCCGCTGTTATTAAGTTGCCATGCTACTTGACAATATTCTACTATCGCCTCGTCTTGCCATTGGGGCATGAGTATGATGTCACTGTTCTTTCAGTTGTAATCATCACACCTATCTTTTATGATACGCGGACACTATATTTTTGTATATTTTCGTCAAATGATTATAATCCATTTTGCTCAAACCATAAGTATCCAACTTATCACCTTCGTACATTTCCAACCATATACTTTTGTCGGCGAAAAGTCCGATTGCCTGCCTTGGCATAATGAGATATACCTGTCCTGCAACAAAATCAGCCTCTAAAGCTAAAGCGCCTGAAGATTCTCTTACCGATACGGGAATTAGTGAATAATCTGTACTTACTCTGCCTGCAGGATTAATTTGACCAGGAGGAGTCATGACCTTGTCTCTGTATTGGCTGTATAAATATATAACAATGGAATGAAAACCGTTTTCCATTACGAATGATTTATTTGGCGTTCCGAGCTTACCTATTTTGACGGTTCTGTCGCCATCAATAGACGCGACTTGTAGTACCCCGCCAAGATTATCAACCAGACCAATAATGACCTGTTTGTTTTTCGGCGCCGATTTATCCGTTCCATAATAGAACATTTTTGTTGAAGTACATCCACTAAGCAATAGGCTAATGCCTAAAATGCTCAATAAAATATTTGCTGAATTATTGTTGTTCCTTAACATATTGTTGTTTTTTTAAAAGTTACTTGATAGCAAAATAATGACTGTAAGAGGGAGTACTGCTATTACCGATGTAATAGTAACATCCCGAAAAATTCCGAGAGTATGACTTTCCGTGAGCGCTGACAGTGTAGGTATAAGTGCCTCTCCTGTCGGCGTATACGGAACGGTTTCGTATTTCTTGTGATAGCGGGTAGGTACCCGGGCCTGAAATTGCAATTACCCGTGTCTGTTTGATTGTATTATTACTGGATACTTCTTCAATTGTAATCGAAGTCAATCCTGCTGCATCGTAAACAATCAGGGCGAAATTGACGCGGCTGCCATCGCAAAATCCACCTGAATTCCTCAGTGTTTCGGTAACTGGACTTCCGGCAACAAATTCGATATTTGGCTCTGCAGGCGACGATGATCTGTTCAAGACATCATTGTCGCAACCTGAAAATACTATTACTCCTGCGAGGCAGATTGCTATCGCAATCCCTTTTCTTAAATTCCTCAAATTTAATTTGTTTCTGAACATAAACTAAAAGTTTAAACGCATGACACAAGGTTTTCAGAAAACGAATGCCAATTGCAACCCGTTAGGTGCAGGATTAAGTTGCAAATAAAGGGACGACTGAACGGGTGCTTGGTAGCTGTAGCCATATACCCCAACTTTGATGCGCTCGGCGCATGCCCGTAACGCTGTGCGACGCCATTTACTGCGAAAAGCGCCAAACTGATAAATAATAAAAATAACTTTTTCATACGATTTTAGTTTTAAAAATTAAAAAAATACTGAATTGAGCCACAAAAATACTTCTCCTTTCTGTGCCTGTCAATCACCCTAAAGGGTGAAAATTCAAAAATCCATCTCATTTTCACCCTTTAGGGTGATATGTGTGATTTAAAAAAACCTTACTTCTTACAATGACATTGTTTGTAATCTGTTAATAATAACGTCATTGAGATTTTTAGTTTTTTACAAAAAATTTAGCGCTCGCAATGACGATACAATAATCTAACGAAGCAATTTTACGATAAGCTTGGAAATCTCATCATTTTCACGTACATTTGCAAGAAAATTAATATAAAAAAAACATGAAAAAGCTCATTTTTAATCTCTTATGTTTGTTTCTGTCCCTCTTATTATCAGGCTGTGGACAAAAGATGAACGTGGAAACAGGACAGTCTCTTCCTGTTTTTGGCGCCGAATATGACGGTAAAACTCAAAAAGACGAACTCTCGCGTATGTTTATTTCCCCGCAACGTATTGTCTGGAAAAATGATTTGGTGAAAAACGAAAACGCCTTGCTTAAACAGGGTAATAGCCAGTCGGTACTTGGGACGAAAGATATGTGTTCGTTCACAAGTACGGACGACGAAACGGCGTCTTTGCTGCTTGACTATGGCAAAGAACTGCACGGAGGTCTGCAACTTGTGATGGGAAGCTCTACACGACGTGAACCTTCCTTAGTGCGCATCCGCTTTGGCGAATCGGTCGGCGAATGTAACAGTCAGACGGTAAACAGCGAATGGAAAGTAGGTTATGCAACCGACGACCACGCCAAACGCGATATTGTGATGGAGATTCCCCGCGACGGAATGATAGAAATCGGGTATACGGGGTTTCGCTTTGTGCGTATAGACTTGCTTCAAACGAATACGACTATCAGCCTGAAAGAGGCCCGCGCAGTATTGCGTTACCGCGATATTCCGTATATTGGCTCTTTTAAAAGTAATGACGAGCGCTTGAATCAAATCTGGCTTACAGGCGCTTATACCGTACACCTTAATATGCAGGAGTATCTGTGGGACGGCATCAAGCGCGACCGGCTGATATGGCTTGGAGATATGCATCCGGAAGTATCGACTATCGCACGCGTATTTGGCTGTAATGAGGTTATTCCAAAAACGTTAGACATGTCCTGCGAACTGTTTCCCTTACCTGCCTGGATGAATAATATGAGCGCTTACTCGCTGTGGTATCTTATTATCCATTATGACTGGTATATGTTTAGCGGCGATTTGGATTTTCTGAAGAAACATAAAAGTTATATCTTAGGGCTGATAGACCAGATTGATAGCAGAATCGACGAAACAGGGACGGAGAACCTTGCCCGTTCACGCTTTTTGGATTGGCCTTCGTCTCCAAACAGCGAAGGCGTCGAAGCCGGTTACAGGGCGCTTATCGTATGGGCGATGCAGGAGGCCGAAAAGTTATGCCTGCTGCTGGAAGCGCCCGAACACGCCCAAAAAGCCCGCCATAACATAGAGAAGATGAACGCTTTTGTAAAAGACCATAATAACCTGAAACAAGCTGCGGCGTTGATGGCTATTGCCGGTATCATGGAACCGGTAAAGGCATGTAACGACGTCGTCTCGGTCGGAGGCGCTGATGGTTTTTCCACTTTCTACGGATATTATATGTTGCAGGCGCAGGCATTGGCGGGACAACACAAGGAAGCATTAGACGTTATCCGGAAATATTGGGGCGGAATGCTCGACATGGGCGCCACTACCTTCTGGGAAGATTTCAATTTGGAATGGATAGAAAATGCAGCGCGCTTGGACGAGATAACGCCTCCGGGTAAAAAAGACATCCACGGCGATTTCGGCGCTTACTGCTATCCCGGATTCCGGCATAGCCTGTGTCACGGCTGGGCGTCCGGCCCGACGGCGTGGATGACGGAACATATTTTAGGAGTACAAGTCCTCGAACCGGGCTGCAAAGTAATCAGGATAACCCCCAACCTGTGCGATCTGGAATGGGTAGAGGGAACTTTCCCGACCCCCTACGGTACGGTGAAAATAAAACATACTAAAAAAAGTGACGGAACAGTATCCTCCCAAATAGACGTGCCGCGAGGCGTGACTTTGGCAAAATAATAATTAGAGTAGTCCCTTTGCGGTCAATGAAAAATGTTGTAGAAAAATGAGTCGGCTTGAAGACATAACAGTTAGCGCAAGCGTAACCGGCATAATCGGAAACACGCCGGTGCGTATCGTTGCGGTCAAGTGGTACGGCAACGCCGTGTTGGAGATAACCTATAAAGATGCGCGCGGACAATTAGCCAACCAATTGCTATACCGCGATGACGAAGCCCGTATCAGCGTAGGCGACGACAGCCTGCCGTGGAGCTTTGATGCGGATGCGAACCAACTGCGGCTTGCCTCCGAAGCATACCGTATACACCTCGCGCATCTTTTCGACCCTTACCTCGCTGTCCATACTTCCACTATTGAACCATTACCCCACCAGATATCGGCTGTCTATCAGGAGATGCTCCCGCGGCTGCCGCTCAGATATATCCTGGCGGACGACCCCGGCGCCGGTAAAACGATTATGACGGGACTGTTCCTGAAAGAACTGCTCGTCCGAGGCGACTTGAAACGCTGCATGATCGTGTCGCCGGGCAACTTGGCAGAACAGTGGCAGGACGAACTGTACCGAAAATTCAACCTGCGGTTTGAGATACTGACTAACGATAGGATTGAATCGGCTGTCACAGGTAATGTATTTACTGAAACGAACCTTTGCATCGTCAGGTTGGATAAACTGTCGCGCAATGAATCGCTACAGGAAAAACTGCGCGTCACCGATTGGGATTTGATCGTATGCGACGAAGCGCATAAGATGTCGGCGACCCTCTGGGGCAGCGAAATCAAATATACAAAACGCTTTCAGTTAGGGCGTTTGCTGTCTACTATCTCCCGCCATTTCCTTTTACTGACCGCGACTCCGCATAACGGCAAAGAGGAAGATTTCCAACTCTTTATGTCACTTGTCGACCCCGACCGTTTTGAAGGCGTGGCACGTAGCGGTCATCAGGCGGTAGATGTGTCGGACGTGATGCGACGGCTTGTGAAAGAGGACTTGCTGAAGTTCGACGGCACGCCATTGTTCCCTGAACGCAGGGCCTACACCATCAATTACGACCTGTCGCCGATGGAAGCCAATCTGTATACCGCTGTCACCGATTATGTACAGGACGAGTTCAACCGCGCCGATGCTTTGAACAGCGACCGCAAGACGACGGTAGGCTTTGCACTGACGATACTGCAACGCCGCCTTGCCTCCTCGCCCGCAGCTATCTACTATTCATTGAAACGACGACGTGAACGCTTAGAGAACCGGTTGGCAGAGGAACGATTAGGGCGGCGCGCAACTGAATATACAGTCTCCGACTATGACGATTATGATGAAGATGATATGCCATCAGTGGAACTGGAAGAGACAGAAGAGAAGGTCGTCGACCAGGCCTCTGCCGCTCAGACCATTCAGGAACTTGAAACAGAAATAGATGCGTTGAAAAAATTGGAGCGTATGGCAAACGACGTGCGTCAGAGCGGCGAAGACCGCAAGTGGGACGAACTGTCAAAACTGCTTCAGGACGACGGTTATATGTTTGCCGACGGACGGCGTGCGAAACTGATTATCTTTACCGAACATCGTGATACGCTTCGTTATCTGTCCGCCAAAATACGCTCGCTACTTGGTAACGAAGAGGCGGTTGTGACGATACACGGCGGGATGCTGCGCAATGAACGCCGTAAGGTAGAGGAGGCGTTCCTTCAGGATAAGGAAGTACGAATACTCGTCGCTACCGATGCGGCGGGCGAAGGTATCAACCTGCAACGGGCGCATTTAATGGTCAACTACGACCTGCCCTGGAACCCGAACCGGCTTGAACAACGGTTCGGACGTATCCACCGCATCGGACAGACAGAGGTATGCCACCTGTGGAACCTTGTGGCTCGCGAGACGCGTGAAGGCATGGTTTTTCAACGGCTGTTTGAAAAATTGGAGCAGGAGCGCGAGTCGCTGAAAGGAAAGGTCTTTGATGTACTCGGCAAGGTGACATTCGACAATAAGCCTTTGCGCGACCTGCTTATCGAGGCCATCCGCTATGGCGCCGATCCCGCTGTCAGAGCGCGTTTGTATGAGGTAGTTGACAACTCGCTGAACCGTCGGGAACTCCAAAAACTGCTTGACGAACATGCCCTGACAGAGGATGTCATGGACATTCATCAAGTGACAGCGATCCGCGAAGATATGGAACGGATGGAAGCGCATAAGCTGCAACCTCACTTCATTGAAGCCTTCTTTTTAGAGGCATTCCAGCAGGTGGGAGGAAAAATAAAACCACGTGAAAAGGGGCGTTATGAAATCATGTCCGTCCCGTTTGCCGTCCGCAACCGCGAACTGCAAACTGGCTTTGGCGATCCGATCTTGCAACGGTACGAGCGTATCTGCTTCGACAAACCCTACTGCCATGTACCCGGTTCCACTATTCCCGCAGCATTGTTAGCGCCGGGACACCCGTTGTTGGAGGCCGTTATCGACCTGATACGGGAACGCCATACCGATGTACTGAAGCGTGGCGCCATCTTTATAGACGAGAACGACACAAGCTCCGACGCCCGGCTGCTCTTTTATATAGAAGATTCCGTTCAGGACGGCATCGTCCATCCCAACGGAAGTAAGCGCGTCCTGTCAAAACACATTCATTTTGTAGAGATCAAAGAGGATGGCACAGCGGTGAACGCCGGATATGCACCCTACTTGGATTATCGCGCCGCACAAGAGGACGAACGGTCGGCTGTCCGTGAGTTCCTCAACAGTCAGTCATGGCTTCAGGCAAACATTGAAGATATAGCTATTGGTTATACAATCTCGCAGATCATACCCGCCCACGTCGCCGAGGTGCGCGCTCGCAAGACCCAACTTATTGACAAGACCGTCAAAGCGGTGAAGGAACGACTAACCGCAGAGATACAACACTGGGATTTTAGTGCGCTTGAGCTGAAAGAGAAAGAAGCAGCAGGCAAGACGAATGCAAGGTTGAACTCTCAGATAGCCGCCCGCCGCGCCGAAGAACTCGCCGCGCGTATGCAAAAACGACTCGCCGAATTGGAAGCAGAGCGACGCATCTCTGCCACACCCCCTGTCGTCGTTGGCGGCGCCCTTGTCATCCCGCGCAGTCTGATAAACCAATTAACTGGCAAACCCGCCCCCATCTCCGTCGACGCAACAGCCCGCCGCGTCATCGAACTAACCGCCATGCAAGCCGTGATGCAAATAGAAACATCCCTCGGCCACACCCCCATTGACGTCAGCGCCAAAAAAGTCGGCTACGACATCGAATCTGGGAGTGTGGACGTCCCGTCCGCACAATCTGCTTCCCCGAACTGGGTACGCGGACGTCCCGTCCGCTCCTCACAGAACAACCACCCCACCCTCCGCTTCATCGAAGTCAAAGGCAGAGCGTCCGGCGCCAACACCGTAACCCTCACCAAAAACGAGATACTCACAGCGTTCAACAAACCGGACAATTATATCTTAGCCATCGTTGAGGTAGACGGAACAAAAACAAAAACCGTATACCTCAAAAACCCCTTCCGCCAGCGCCCCGACTTTGCCGCCACCAGCGTCATTTACAATATTGCAGAACTGCTTCAAAGCGCAGAAGTAATATTAAATAATGAGGACGTCTGCATTTGAGTAGAACACCCTTAATAAGAATTAAATAAAATGGAAAATCAAAACTATGAATGGAAAAGTAAATGGAACGAAGAGTTTCTTAAAGAACTTTGTGGCTTTGCAAACGCCAATGGCGGCATTCTGGAAATTGGAAGAGACGATAACGGCGTAGTAATCGGGGTTGATAACGCCAGTGAACTGCTTGATAAACTGCCAAACAGTATACGTCATGCTTTGGGGATAGTTCCCTCCGTTGAATTAGTATCCGAAAACGGAAAACAACATCTTGTTGTAACTGTTGACGCAAGCAGTACGCCTGTCAGCTTTCGCGGTCGTCATTATCTCCGCTCGGGCAGCACGACACAGTTACTGGCAGGTTCAGAACTTGACAACTTCATTTTACGCCGCTTAGGAAAAACATGGGATAGCATGGTAATCTCGAATATCAAGGTTGCAGACCTTTACTCATCCGCTTTTCGGAAATTTCGGGAAAAATCACTTGCAAGCGAACGTTTACAAAAAATAGATTTGGAGATGAGCGATGAAGCCCTGTTAGACAGCCTGCTTCTCACTGAAAATGGCGAACTTACTCGTGCAGCAGTGTTGTTGTTTCATCAAAATCCGGAAAAATATGTGTTTGGCGCTTTTATAAAAGTAGGATTTTTTGAAAATGACGCAGACTTGATATACCAGGACGAGTTTCATGGCCCTCTGATAGCCATGCCCGATGAGGTTATAGATACGATTTACAGAAAATATTTTAAAGGCATCATTAGCTACAAAGGGTTGCAGAGGATTGAAGATTTTCCTGTTCCACGTCCCGCCTTACGGGAAGCAATTATGAATACGCTGTTATGTAAACCTTTACATAACAGGCTATATGTAAAGTCAAACATTATGTAAATAATTTTTGGGTACAAAGATAGTAAAATAAAAAAAGAATACGTTTTACTAAAAAAATAAAACGTATTCTTGCAGGAAAAACTTTACATAATTTTTACCGTTTCTACTGTAAGTTTTTCAGCCAGTCGAGTAACTGTCCGTTTTTTTGCCACGATGTTTTTTTGTTCGAGACAATAGAGGGGTTCAGTTTTTGAAGCGCTTCCATTTTCTTTTTAGCGCTTGCGCGAGCATAGACTTCCGTTGTAGTTGTTGAGACATGTCCCAGGAAGTCACGGATATAGACCAGATTAATATCAGCCTCAAGCAGGTGCATGGCTTTTGAATGCCGTAGTGTATGACAACCGATTTTAGAAGGGATTAAATCGGGAGCTGACAGTCGCGCCATTGCAGCATATTTTTTCACAATATCCAGTACAGCAACCCTTGATAGCCGGTTGTTTTGCGGGTTAGGAAAGAGCGGATGCGCTTTGTTTTGATACTCAAACAGTTTGTTTTCAGTCATATAACGTTTAAGATTTTGCACCTGAGTGGATGATAAAGGTACAATTCTTACTTTGTTACCCTTTCCGGCAAGTTTGATGGTCGTTGTTTCATCAAATCTCAAATCCGCCGGAGTGGAATTGATCAATTCCTGTACCCGTGCACCACTGTCATACAACAATCCGAGCAAAGCGAGGTCGCGCCTGCCATATTTGGTTTGAATATCAGGCTGATTGAGGAGATGTTTCAAGCCTTCTACCGTCAGGTATGCCATTTCCGGCGAGGTGTTTTTCTTGAACCGAATGGATATTATTTCCTGCCATTGCTTTAGTCCGGCAACATCCCTGTACTGAATGAAGCGAAAGAAGGAATGCAGGGTGGCAAGCCTTGCGTTACGGGTAGATATGCTACATTCCCGTTCATTTTCCAGCCAGTCAAGAAAGCGTATTACTTTTTGTTTGGTAATATCGGCCAGATGCAGATTTTCCGGACGGATGCGTTCTTCTTCATTCATGTAATGAAGGAATATCACAAATGTATGGCTGTAGGTTTGTATGGTATTGACGGATACCCCACATTCGACAGGTAAATACTGTGTCAAATAATCTGTCAGGCGTTTAGAAAAGTCTGTCGGTTTCATAGTCCTGCATTTTGATTATTGTCCGAAAATTCAATATCCGCCCCTATATCGGGGAAAATATACTTGTAAGCCTCATCCACTTTCTTGAGCATGCCGGGGAACATCTCTTGGGTAAGCCTGACGTAGCGGTTAGTCGCTTCTACGGACTGATGTCCCATATAGGTCATGATTACAGGCATGGAATAATACAGATCGTACCCTGCTTCGGACATACTCACTAACGCATTAACACAAAAAGTATGTCGAAGGTCATGCAGTCTTGGCCCTTTGCTTCGCCCGCCGTGTGATATTCCCGCCCGAAAGAGAACGGTGCGGAAGATTTCATAGACAGTACCGGCATTGCAAGGTTTTCCATCAGGCGATGTAAAAAAATAATCGTCAGGCCCGATTCCTGCCGTTTGCGATTGCTTGTACACAACATAATCCCGGAGCGTTTCTCTTAATGACAGTGAAAAAGGTACAACCCTGTCGCGTCCGTTTTTACATTCATGCAGCACAAAATACCCTGCGTCTAAGTCTACATCCTTGTGTTTGAGTTTGATAGCCTCTCCGATACGGATACCTGTAGCATACAAAGTTCTTATAAGTGCAGGCATCACACATGCTTGGGAATACATGTATTTACGACGCACGAACAGTTTGTCGCATTCCGTGAAGATTGATTCAATCTCCTGTTTTGTATAAATATACGGCGTAAAGGTCGAGTTATATTCAGGCATCTTTGGGATATAGGAATCATATCCTGCAAGTTGCAGCCAGGATGAAAATCCCCGTAAAATATTGATTCGGCTATATCGGTTACACGCCGATTCTTCGGGGAAGGGACAACTCCAGGCATCAAACAGTTCTTTGGATATGCCGATCGTATTTTCTTGCCGCTCTATGGTCAGCGTATCAAACCGGCGCAACCGCTCATCCGTATCTTCCATCTTGAACCCCATAGAACGCTTATATTCTATATATTGCCGTATCTTGTCGGCATATATGCCATGATTACATGCTTTTATTTTAGTTCCCATACAAATTGCTATAAAAAGAAGGTGGAACAATAGGAACATTCAAAGCGCACCGGCGCAGAAGATTCATGTCAATACGCAAATATTCCATGGTCGTTTCCGTACTGGAGTGTCCGAGTATTTCAGATATGACCGGTAACGGCTCATTGGATTTTAGCAAATTACTTGCCAGACTGTGACGTAGCGAATGGGGACCATGTTTTCTATTCGTAAAATTTACGCCTGCAATTCGGAAATAATCCTTGATAATTGCTCCCATGCCGTTGGAAGACAATTCCTTGTAAGGAGCATGGGCAGTTATGAAGATATAAGGCAAATCTATCTTGGGGCGACCGAATTTTAAATAATCTATCATTGCCTCACCTACTTCTTCCGATAAGGGAAGAACAATCTTTTTACCTGTCTTTTGCTGAAACAGAATAATCCGGTTTTGTTCCCAATCCAGATTACAGTATCGCATCCCGATGATATCGGATATTCTAAGTCCGTATCTTGCTGCCAGAAGTATCATTGCATAATCCCGTTTACCCTGCGGATTCCCTCTGTCGATGGCGCCAATCAGGGCTTCTACCTCTTCCTGGCTGTAAACCGACGGAATCTTTGGCTGATATACCTGACGCAATTTCAACAGCGACATCCATTGCTCGGACCTGTTGTCAGTCAGCAATCCGCAAGAACATAAATAGCGCATGAATAACCGGATGGTCATTAGGATATTGTTCCTGTCCGTAGCGCTTCTTCCCGTATTGAGTTCATTGAGAAAACGTAGCATACAGGCAGTATCCAACTCTTTAATTGTCCTGGATTCCTTCTGCAAATGCTTGTACAGGTGTTCTATACGCTCTTTGTACCTTGCCAATGATGAGCCTTTTTTGATTAGGCTTTCCTCTTCAATGAACGCATTAAAGGGTTCTCCCAATTCACCCTCAAACAGTATGGTACGACGTTTTAAATGAAACGGAGGTATCACTCCTCTTTCCTGAAAACCGGATAAAACATCCACATGTCTTACCCTTTCCTTCTGTCTGTGAGACAGTTGCTCATAAGTCTTACCCTTATGCCATTCGTCCAGAAATGATTCGCCAACCTTGCGGTCGAAAGGAATGATTCCCTTCGAATCCATAAATTCCTGAACATGCTCCCATGTGTGATTGTATCGCTTGATACATACTTCTTTGTACTGTTTTGTACGAAGAACGGCATCCACACGATACCGAAGTTCTGAAAATAAATTTTCGTTCATAATACTTTAAAATTTTAATAATTAAAAAATACAAAAGTATTATGTGAAATCGTTATGTGAAGTTTTTGAAGCTATTTTATTGAATTATAGCACGATTTAAATTATGCAACAAAGTAAGTTGGCATAATATTATGGTTTACATAAGCGATTGTACATCGTGACTATACAACAGGTGTACCGATACAGATAAAAGTATTCCCTGACTGTGTTATTGTTTACAACGATGGACGGTTACCGGAAAACTGGACAGTGGCAGATTTGCTGAAAAGACACCGGTCGCGTCCGTTCAATCCCAAAATTGCTAACGCCTTTTATCGCTCAGGATATATTGAAACGTGGGGACGTGGAATAGAAAAGATCACCTCTGCCTGTAAAGAAGCAGGTAAACCGATGCCACTTTTTGAAGCATCACAGAGCGAAGTTATAGTTACTTTTTATCTTATTAAAGAGGCAATAACCGACGTAGAAACCGACGTAGAAACTGACGTAGAAACTGACGTAGAAACCGACGTAGAAACTGACGTAGAAACTGACGTAAAAACCGACGTAATAACTGACGTAGAAACCGACGTAGAAACCGACGTAGAAACCGACGTAGAAACCGACGTAGAAACCGACGTAGAAAACATCAGTATAAACGCTGTTCAGGCACGAATATTGAAAATGATGAGGTTATCTCCTGCGATAAGCGCTGAAACCATTGCCAAAGAGATTGGAAGAACTCTACGCAATGTACAAGTACATATAAAGAAACTAAAAGAAATTGGGGTTATTGTGCGGAGCGGCGCAGCAAAAGGCGGTTATTGGAAAGTTATTTTACGCAACGTAGATATTGAAACTGACGTAGAAACCGACGTAGAAAACATCAGTATAAACGCTGTTCAGATACGAATATTGGAAATGATGAGGCTATTTCCTACGATAAGCGCTGAAACCATTGCCAAAGAGATTGGAAGAACTCTACGCAATGTACAGGTACATATAAAAACACTCAAAGAAATAGGAATAATTGTGAGGATCGGCGCTGCAAAAGGCGGCCATTGGAAAGTTATCTTACCCAAAAAGGACAAAAAAAGTATTAATAAAAAATATAACACCATTGTACAATAATAATGTGTAATAATATATGGAACCCGTAGAATTATTGACAATGATTTGTCGCGGCGAGGACAGCCGACGCCAATTCAAAAAAAACGTGACGAATGCCGATGGTTTGGCTGCCGACATGGTAGCGTTCAGTAACGGCGACGGCGGACAAATGCTCATCGGCGTCAATGATGACGCATCTATCGCCGGTTTGTCCGGCGAAGATATCCGGCGAATAAACCAACTTGTCTCCAATACTTCCAGTGAGCATATAAAACCGGCTATTAATCCTGTCACAGAGAACATTATGACAGACAAGGGGCTTGTCATGCTGATAAATATTCCCGCCGGTATCAACAAACCCTATCAGGATAAGAACGGCGTGTTTTGGGTTAAGAACGCTGACAAGCGTCGGGCGACATCCAGAGAAGAGATACAGCGTATGTTTCAACAATCAAACTTAGTTCATGCAGATGTAATGCCCGTGTCGGGAGCTACTATCGCCGATTTAGACCTGGACTTTTTTAACGCCTTTTGTGAAAAAAGGTTTGGTAGATTATTCGATAAGCAAGATATGCCATTGAATAAAATATTAGAAAACATGAAACTGATTAAAGAAGGCTCATTAACCGTAGGCGGAACGTTACTTTTTGCCAAATCACCCCAATTTCTGCTTCCGGCTTTTATTGTGAAGGCTGGGGCATTTGATGCAAATGAGTTGAGCACAGATAATTATCATGATAGCCGGAACATAGAGGGCAAAATGACTGATGTCTTCCATCAAACCGTCAGTTTTATCGTATCTAATCTTCACCACAGACAGGGCGAACAAGGTTTTAACAGTATTGGCATCCCCGAAATCCCGTCGGAGTCAATTGTCGAGATTGTGTCTAACGCACTGATTCACAGAGACTATTTTATTTCTGCGCCGATACGGGTTTTTGTTTTTCGAGACAGGGTAGAGATCATCAGTCCGGGACATTTGCCAAACAATTTGACCGTAGATAACATCAAAGCCGGTAACTCAAATGCAAGAAATCCAACATTAGCATCGCATGCAAGCCATATATTGCCCTATCGCGGAATTGGCTCCGGCATCATTACCGCCCTTGAAAAATATCCCGCCATTGATTTCGTTGATGACCGCGACGGCAACCTTTTCAAAGTAATATTAAAACGATTTTAAAAACTGGGTACACGGGCGTCCGCATTTACTGGGTACGCGGACGTCCCGTCCGCCTTCGGTTAGATCAACTGAAAATCAAAGAGATTACTGTGAAATTTTTGGCATAAAACAATTAGAATGCAATTAGAATTGACAATTAGAAATTATAAATGACTGAATACATGGGATTTATTCTAATTACACATTTGTAACAACGATTATTAGAATATAGGCATAATAATTAGAACGAAATAGAGTTACTTGATAATAAAGACAAAGAAAATGCAATACAAAAAGAAACTCATCGAAGTAGCATTGCCATTGGAAGCGATTAACAAAGAGGCAGCCCGTGAGAAGTCCATACGCCATGGGCATCCCTCCACGCTGCACTTATGGTGGGCGCGACGACCATTAGCGGCGGCGCGCGCCGTTATCTGGGCTTCGTTAGTGGACGACCCGTCGAGCCTGCCGGAGCAGTTCCCGACCGATGAAGCGCAGAACGCTGAACGCGAACGACTTTTCAAGATATTAACAGACCTCGTAAAGTGGGAGAACTCCAACAATCAAGCCGTACTTGAAGCGGCAAAAGCCGAGATAATGAAATCCACCGACGGCAATCCGCCCCCGTTGTTAGACCCTTTTGCTGGCGGAGGCGCAATACCACTCGAAGCCCAGCGGCTTGGATTGGAAGCCCACGCAAGCGACCTGAACCCCGTTGCCGTCATTATCAACAAGGCGATGATTGAAATACCGCCCAAGTTTGCAGGACAGCCGCCGGTGAACCCCGAAGCGCGCAAAGAAACCGGCTACACTGGCAATTGGAACGGCGCAAAGGGGCTTGCCGAAGATGTTCGCTATTACGGTGAATGGATGAAAAAGAAAGCCTTCGAAAAAATCGGCCATCTATACCCCAAAGTCAAAGACGACAACGGAAAAGAACGCACCGTAATCGCTTGGATATGGGCGCGTACCGTCAAATGTCCCAACCCCGCATGCGGATGCGAAATGCCCTTAGCCGGTAGCTTCGAACTTTCCAAAAAACCCGGCAAAGAAGCCTACATACAACCCTCACCCAGTCGCGCACCCAGATATGAAGTGAGGTACGGTAAGGATGCGCCGCAACCGCCGAAAACGGGGCGCGGGCAGTTTAAATGTATATGCTGTGGGCAACCGGTATTGGGTGATTATATTAAGACGGAAGGCAAAGCAAAACGCATTGGAACAACTTTATTAGCAATAGTGGCTGAAGGCGATAACGGACGATTGTATTTTTCGCCGGATGATGAACATATTCGTATTGCTAATTGTGGCGACCCTGAATGGAAGCCTGACGGCGAGATGTTCGGGAAAGCCGCCGACCAGTTGCCGCTATATGGCTATACTCATTTCTCCGATCTCTTCACCAACCGTCAACTCAATGCGCTGTCCACATTCAGCGACCTTGTTGCCGAAGCGCAAGCGGAAGTTAAACGGGATGGCGGTAGCGCTGATTATTCAAACGCATTAGCCGTTTATTTAGCTTTCATAATTGATAAAATCGC
>Ga0099364_10006854_pt1 | contig 16457 bp, 16 predicted proteins | sample TergutTh196P3_FD_73070 | JGI IMG/M metagenome (GOLD analysis project Ga0099364, IMG submission 73070) | Microcerotermes parvus P3 segment gut microbial communities from Pointe-Noire, Republic of the Congo - Th196 P3 | ecosystem: Host-associated > Arthropoda: Insects > Digestive system > Gut ...
GAACCGTATGAATTAGCAGCGTGGAACGACATCGAGGACTATTTGATTCAAAACTGCTCTCTGCCGGTGTTGCCAGAGAGTTACGCACCGCCTACACCAGTCGCAGTGCGAGCCTTCAGACGATTTCCTGCCGTAGTGCATACAAACCAACCCGCTACGAACGGACGGCGTTGTATGCCCTCTATTGAGGAGCATCAAGGATACGGGGGGTTCGCATCTTATAGCAGCGATGAGTTCGATTCACAAGTTCACAAGATGTATCAAAAAGACCCTGCTGGTGTCTATCAGGGTGAGCGTAACGTTTGGCTCACATCAAAGTCGGGCTACATCCTCCGTCAACTTCAATCGCAATATAACGGCTGCTGTCCCTTGGATGTGTATGAACATGAATGCGATATTGCTAATCAGCAACTCGGACAGCCATTGTCCCACAAGGAGTCCAGCCGTATCATAAAATCAGTCTTCCGCTACGGTAACAACGATACCATTAGAAGACCGTCTTCTCTTGTCAAACGAAAGCGCAGCAGTCCAAGTGACCTTGCTATCATAGGCGGTAACTTCCAACGTAGCGACGAATACAACACCCGCCGGGAACAGATTGAGTCAGCCTTCTACAACGTTATCACACCGTTCGTCGACCGCGGCTCCGACCTGCACTACGTCACGTTGGACGATATAGTAGCACGGACTATAAACTTCCTTCAAACGCAAGGTATCGAGATTACTGACGACAAACCGCTCCGCCATTCGATTGGCAGCCACATTCGATACCACTATAAGGTTCGTGGTGTTAAGCGGAACATATCCGGTCAGCAGAAGACCGTGTACTATGGAATTACATTTGTAACCAATCCCCGACACTGTTATAACTCAAAAACCGGTTATGCAATCTTCAGGTATTCCAACACCACCTATCGTATCAAGGCTGACTCATTACAGGAGGCTGCACATACCTTCCAAATCAAGTACCAAAACACCGTTTCATCGTCTCATACCCTAGAAACCGTGTCTTCGACTTGTGCCTTGGGGCGGAGGATGAGAGCAAATGACCGGGTGTTAACGGCATCCGACTGGCGATTGGACGTGGAGGAGCGGCTAAAACAGACATTCTACCGGCGATATGGTCGAACACTGACACGATTACGGGAATGAAGAGCAGAATCAGGCAACATTCGGACGAATCGGGCAAAAGCAAACACTACCGCTCCGACTGCCGGTACAATCGGCGAGAACCGGACGGAATGTTGACGCAAATTGTACAAATGAATTGCAGCAACCTATTGAGCCGGAGTACAGCCGATGGGACATGGAGTCAGTGGAACACTGTATTTTCGAGACAATGGCGGACTATGGAGTGACCGCCGTAATAGATTGGAATCGGCAGAGCAAGGTCAGCCGAGAGTACGCAGACCGCCACGATGGGAACGCTGCTCACAGAGAATGTGTTTTGGCAGGTTGCCCAGCCGGTCGATTCCGAACAACTCCGGTCTTGCCTCCACACGAAAATGGAGGGACTTGACCGGGTGGGTCTCGTTAGTTTATTCGTCATTCAGTGGGCGATGCATCGTCAACAAGTGTCGAGGGCACGGTAGTAGGCTGGACAACAACGAGGGACTTTGTAGTCGGCGAGAGAGGGTCTATTGCGGATGCGGTGCCCAACAGATGGGGGCTATTGGAAGAGCAACCAAAGGGCAGATCTGCCCTTTACGGACGAGTCCGAGCCGGTCAAGAACGCACCGGTACAAAGACATGACGTAACGCTGTTCCCTCCTTCCCCCGTGTTTCGCACACAGCGGCGCACCGTCGCTCTTATCGGGATACCCGCCGTTATTGTGCGCCTTGCCGAAAGAATCGCACAGACCGCCACACAGGGCGTTTCGGGCAAAAACCCGATAGACTCCGACCAGCGTTAGCCTATTGCGAATAGTCCTCGCATTTACCCGGTGTTGGGGAATCATGATATAATGCGTCGGACTTGAACGTAGGGCGAGTAACATGACAGGACTATCAGTTTTCAATACACAATCCGTTTCTCCTACGATGCAGACAGTGCATGCCGGATTCAGAAGCGTTGCCGCAACAACGGCACGAATCGCCGACAGCATCTTGGAATGTCCAGCCGAGGCGAAGGCGGCAGTCGATAGAGCCAAGGGAGTCCATACGCAATTTGGCTCTATGATTGAAACCGCAACAAGGCTTTGCGATGACAACGAAGCCCTGCGCAGCACGGTCTCGGAAGTGCGAAAAGCAGAGGATTGGTTTAGCAGTCAATGTAACGACGGAAATAATCAGTGTACCGCCGTCAGTAATGGCGGTGGAGCGGTGCGGGTTTTCAATTCGTTTCAAGATGTTTTTCTAGCCCGAAGTGAGCAGTGAGCAGTGGGGGGATGGCAGGGACGCTACAGGGCGGTAGGATGCCTTCCCCCTCCCCTTTTTCCTTTGTGTTCCACGCCACCCCGCTTTTTCACTTTGGGCAGGATAGGGGGGGTATTTGCAATTCCCCAAAACTCTGTTATACTTTTCCCAAATTGAAATCCTGTCCGGTGCGTTACCGGAAGATTGAATTAGAGTTCGTCAGCAATTCAAAAGCCGTTTTAGCCGCCCCACTTGTGAGGCGTAGTTAATGCGGATTGGTTGACTTCACAGACCATCGGCTTGCCGAGTGAAGATGACCTTTACCAGTGAAGAGTGGCGTGCTTCCGAAAGGGAGTGTCTGCGCACTGGTAGTGGGGATCTTCAGCGTGTTCATGCAATTAGCGCAGCACTTTGGTCGGTGTGAAGAGAACCATCTTTTGAACGCACCGCTCCTGTCTTGAGCGGGTTTGCTTGCCGGATTCGAACTGTGAAATCGGCTTTTATTCTCGACAGTGGGTCGGGAAAGTCGGTTTCGAGAGGTTCCTTGATAGGAGAAAAAGACAATGGACAAAGTGTACGTTTGCGAAGTTTGCTGGGCGATCGGCCGGACGAAAACCGAAAACTGCCCAAAATGCCGTGGAATCAAGATACTCGAGATACCATTTGACGGAAATTGGGTATTAGTAAGAGATGATGCTTGCAGACGCAAGTTGCAAAAGGCATATTTAGAACGTGAGTTCGGACAAATCCCACGGGAAATGGAACGTTAATGCGTCATTATCGAATGCAACGGATGGAATCCCGTTGTCTGTCCCTTCCCGGCACGGTGCTGGGAAGGTTATTACAGAAATTTTACACGCTCACAAAAAAGGAAAAGACAATGAGCAGCATCTCACTTTTGAAGGAAAAAGCAGAATCCGGCGACATTAAAGCCATGCGTGAATTGGGAATGGCGTACATGGAGGGAAATGGAGTCGAAAAAGATATGGACGCTGTTTTCAAGTGGATTGAAAAAGCAGCAGAACACGGAGATGCGGAATCTCAAGCGGATTTGGCTGATATGCTGCGTACCATTGAATCTTTCGATGAGGCATTGTCATGGGATCAAAAAGCTGCCGAACAAGGTTGGGCTCCGTCGCAACATAATTTAGCCGTTTGCTATAAAGACGGCATTGGGACACCGGTAAACCTCGAAAAGCAATTTTACTGGTATCAGAAAGCGGCGGAAAACGGAAATGTCCTCTCGCAACTTCGGTTGTCTCGTTGTTATCTTCAAGGTGACGGAACACCGCAAGATTTTCAACAGTCTGTTTACTGGTTGCAGCAGGCTTCGGACAAAGGAAATGCAGAGGCGAAAAGAAGACTGGGGGCAGCCTACCATGAAGGTATTGGTGTCGAAATCGACAAAGAAAAGGGGCTGGAATTGTTACGCGAAGCAGTTTCCTTGGGCGATAAAACTGCCGAAGGTCTTTTGAAAGAAGCCCAAGGGAGCGCAAGGGGAACGAAGCGAAGTCTCATCGGAATGATAGCGGGTAGATTTTTCGACATCATCGGCGATGAATTCGACTTGGTATGGAAAACTGCCAAAGGAGTGGGAGCGGAAGCATTGAGAGAAAAGGGCTTTGGTTCGGCAGTCGGGAATTTTATCGGCGGTCTTCTGTTTTCTTTGCTTTTTCGGACACCTGTGATTTTATTCAAAACGATACTCTGTCCCTTTGTTGTTACCTATGAATACCTGACAGATAAATAGGCAACATTCGGTTTTCATACGCTTCCCGGTACGGTGCCGGGAAGGGTATTACAGGAACTTTTACTTTACAGGAGAAAAACTAATGTCAGCATACAAGGACATTTTCGAAGCCGCAGAAAAAGGAACTGTCGAAGATGTGAGGTTTTTTATAGAGCAATTGGGAGTCTCTGCCAACTCTACTGACAGTGCAGGCAACACACCGATGCACAAGGCTGCATATGTAGGGAATATCGGGGTATTGGAATATCTTGTTTCTCAAGGAGCCGATGTGAATGCAGTGGACAAATCCGGATGGACACCGCTTGTCTATTCACTATGGCGCGTAAGCGAGTCAATACCGCAATGCACCGATATCAGAGGGAAGACATGCAAGAAGGTTGAGGCGATTTTGGCATACCTTGTTTCCCAAGGGGCCGATGTAAATGCGAAGACACATGCCGGTGGCACACCGCTTCACTTTGGAGCAAAGTTGGAGTCTGTCAGGATTTCAGAACTTCTGATTTCCCAAGGTGCCAATATCAATGCAAAAGACAGTGAAGGTACGACACCTCTTCACCAGGCGGCAGAGGGCAACAATAATATCGACGTTGTGCGTTTTTTGGTTGCTAAAGGTGCCGATATCAATGCGAAGGACAACAAAGGCAACACTCCTTTAAATTATGCCAATAGCAACGTTCATTGTTACCGAGGCGACGCAAAAGAAATAAAACGTTATAATACTGCGCAAGCGATACAGAAATTTTTACGAGATGCGGGTGCACAAGGCGGTAGCGGCGGCAAACAAGGTTGCCTCGTATTCCTTGCCGCGTTGGGCACGCTGTTGACTTCCGGCATTTGCGGTTTGGCTTTATTTGCTACAATGGCTTGGAAGTTTTGAGCAACTGCCGGGGAAGCCCGGCTTGGATCTCCCGGTGCGGTGTTGGGAAGATTATTACAGGAATTTACTCAGAAATAAAGAAACTAATGTCGCAATACAAGGATATTTTTGAAGCCGCAGAAAAGGGAACCGTCGAGGATGTGAGATATTTCATCGAGACAAAACATGTCGATGTTAACGCGGTGAGCGATTCTGGAAATACACCGCTAAACAGTGCTGTTCGTAGTTACTATCTGGAGCCGGATCCCAACCGCAATATAGAAGTTATAAAATACCTTATTTCCGAAGGTGCAGACGTAAATGCTGGAGAACCGCTACTGAAAGCAGTCTTCGATAAACGTAATCTCGATGTTGTGAAAATCCTTGTTGACAATGGAGCCGATGTCAATATATGGCTTTCAAGCTCAACACTGCTACACCAGGCAGCCAATAAACCTTACAGTCTTGATGTCTTGAAATATCTCATTTCCAAAGGTGCCGATGTTAATGCGAAATGCGAAAATGGCAGCACACCGTTGCACTGGGCTGTTCGTGCAATATCATGTGCGGAAGACGAGTATAATAAAATACCTGACCGTCCTGAAGCGATTTTGGACTGTTTCATTTCCCATGGTGCCGATGTTAACGCCAAAGACGGTGTTATTGCCTTAAGTCATGGACGTTCTGGTGGAGGGGACACACCGATACACGCTGCTGTCTCGGCAGCACTATACGATCACCGGGGTGCAGGACATCCTCGTGTGAAAGATGCTTTGAAGTACCTTATTTCTAAAGGTGCCAATGTCAGCGAGCAAAACGCAAGCGGACAAACACCACTGGACATCGCTAACTTGGTACTACAGCATAATTTCGATCCTGATGTGCAAAGACTGGCGCAAGAGATAATATGCATCTTAAAAAATGCTCGTAGTGGGACTTCAAACCATGTATTTCAAGAAGAAAAAATAATGTCCGTTCACGAACAAATCGCTGCAATCGAAGCGGTAGTGAACGAATACGAAAAGGAAATCCAAGAAGGGAGAATTAGCGTGGAGATTCTCAGAAACCGAATGAACAATATTGCCGATCCAGAAAAAACGTTGGCTAAGGTAAAGGCTGGCGATCAAGAATGGATTAAAACGTTTCAGCAAGAATGCATACGGCTATCGGGAATCGACAAAATAGACATGAATCGTTTGCGTTACTTAAAGCGCAAGTATCCAGACGATCCGCGTATCGAGACATTGGTGCGCAGAGCTGTAAAAACTCATTTGAAATTATATGAAATCTATTGTGTAGTAGCAGGAAATCTTGACATGATGCGCCATGTTGAGGAAATGCTCCGCATGATGTTTCCTGATACCGAAAAATGATACATATCTGGACTGTTGAAGATACCATCAGATGCTTGAACCCCTTAACTTTTTGAAAGGAATGCCATGTCCTATATTATAGGCATTGTCATCGCTATTGTCGCACTCATTGCACTGTTTTTTATGACGAAAATACTCATCATTTTCTTCACGAAAAAGTTTGCTATTTCGGTTGCAAAGAAGGCAGCCGGACATGTTGTCGATTACGCCAAAGATCAAATTCAAACTATGGCAGAAAAGAAAAAAGAAGATGCGTCAAAGAATGCCCCTGAGTGATGTGCTTGTCGCAATCGCGGCGGTGGCTTACTACAGTAGGCACACAAATTATGTAACGGAATGAATCTCCCGTTGCAAAATGCTCCTCGACACAGAGTTGGGAAGCGTCTGTCCAAGAAATTGGTTTTTATCGGAGAAAAGACAATGTCCACATACAAACCGCCTTTTGATAACATTTTGCAGGCTGCCGCTGAGGGCACAGTTGATGACGTGATGTATTTTGTCGAGCAAGATGTCAGGTACGTTAATGCACAGTCTGACAATGGCTTGACACCTCTCCATTGCGCCGCCTTGCGCAATTCCGACATTGATGTGTTCAAATACCTTGTCCACAAAGGTGCCAGCGTTCACATAAAAGATAACGATGGCAATACGCCGTTGCATTTTGCGGTATCGAGTAATTCCAATGTTGAAATCTTGAAATTCCTTGTCTCCAAGGGCGCAGATGTCAATGCTGTTGCCTATTTCGATGGCAAGGAAATCACTCCACTGGATTTTGCCGATGCTGAACAAGAACGTGCCATACGTGAGGCACTGCAGGAAAAGAAAGACAACGATGAAATGATAGCCAAAATTGTAGTTCGGCGGGGCTTTCAAATACGAATGTTGATCGAGGGACACTTTTTGAATCAAGGTATCGAACTCAAAATTTGGTTGATTGAAGGCGACTTCGGAGATAACGATTGGCTCTTCCAGCCTGGCTTTGGCTTCCAGCGTGGAAATGACAAATTTTATCTGTCGTTTCGTGGACACACATCAAGATTTATGGGAAACAACCCGAATGATATTGTGCGTTGGATTGAAGGCGATGTCGGTATCCAAGCGAAGCGGTCGTATAAAGATGATATTATCGCCTACCCAGCCGGTACGCCACTGGAATTGGTCAATCAAGTTGTCGAAATATGTAATTCGGCGGCATTACCACAATAGATTGGACAAAAAGACGGGGCACCCCGTTTCACGATATTTCCCGGCACGGTGCCGGGTGGACTGTTGTAATTACCAATGTAATGATGTACCATGTCCACTAGTTTTGGGACGTGTGTCCGGTTGTGTGCCGGAGGAATCGTTTTTTTTCCGTTATTGCCAAAGTTGCCTATCCAAACTTTACCAACCTTTTTAATCACAATAAAGGAATGTCAGACATTACAATCAAACCTGCCCAGCGGACGTTGTGCCTTTTTTTCCTCGTTGATTGTTCCGGTTCGATGGACTTCAACAAAAAGATGTCCACGCTCAATCAGGTCATTCGTGAACTGAAGCCTCAATTAGAAGAGGCACTGGGAAAATTTCCCGAAATCAAAATGCAGATCGGCTGTATCAAGTTTGCGGACGGCGCAGACTGGCATATCGGTCCGACACTGCTTGATTTGCACGACTTTTCTTGGATGGATTTACAAGCGGCGGGTTACACGGCAACCGCCAAGGCGATCAATTTGCTCTGCGATGCACTCGATATCGAAAGAATGTCCCGAAGAGCCGTGCCGCCTGTTTGTATCCTTCTTTCAGACGGCGATTACACCGATACAGAAGAAGAATACGAAGATGCCATTGCAAGACTCAATGGAATTCCTTGGGGAAAAAAGGCGATCCGCATTGCCATAGCGATTGGGGACGAACAGGCTTGTAGCGAGGCAAAACTTCTCCCCTTCACCAATGCAAAGGATGAGCATGGTTCCGTGGGAGTTCTCAGAGCCCATAATAGTTCCGAACTAGTTCACTACATCAAATGGGCAAGCGTTACTGCAAGCGTAACATCCTCGGCGGGGAAAAGTCAACTGGAAGTTGATGCCGACACGAATATCGTTTTACCGGCTCCAACACTCGCCCCCGCAATAACCAATGCGACCGATGTATTTTGATGAGGGGATCTCTCCATAGCAAACACGATTATCTATATTTTCCATGTATTACGATCCTCAATTACGTATTGGTGTTTTCGGCTGTTCTCGTCAAGGGGCTTCGCACAGACGCAGTGCGCCGCCGGTTCCTTGCCAAGACGCTTTTCATTTTTCAAGCGGAACCATTGCGGGGCAGTCGTATCTTGTTGCCGTCGTCGCCGATGGACACGGAGATAAAAAATACGAACGCAGCAGCATCGGTTCGCACTTGGCAACGCAAGCAGCGATCAATGTTTTTTTGCGTTTTCTGTCGTCAAGCGACGGCAGTGTTCCTTTGAGCGAATCCGGTGAAAACAAGCATGACATCGTTCGTTGTTTTCGCGGCGATTTTGCCTTGGCATTGTATAAAGAGTGGAAATCGTTAGTCAAGGAACACATTGAACGTTTTCCTCATGTTACGTTTCCAATAGGATCAGAGGAATCAGCCGCCAGCCCTGTCCCTTATCAACTCTACGGAACGACATTGCTTTTTACTGCGGTGATTGACGGTGTAATTCTGTTAGCCAAAATCGGCGACGGCGATATTATGATCCTAAAAAAAGACGATTCATACGAAGTGCCGCCTGATTTTGACGAAAATCCCAAGCATGTCGGGGGTACAACGGATTCTCTTTGTTCGCCGAATGCTGTCAGGAACATCAAAACATGGTCAAGACAAGGAGCGGATTATCTTTCGACCATCAAAGCCATTACGATTTCGACAGACGGGCTTTCTAACGCCGTTGAAGAGGATGATTTTCCTGTATTGCTTTCTCAGATAGTCGGTAAAGTTTCCAAAGAATCCGCAGATTTTATTCCAGATAAATTAGATGAGTTTTCGCTGATTGGGAGCGGGGATGACGTTACCCTTGTCGGATTATGTTTTGGAGAATCGCTCGAAAAAATCGCGATGCCCACAGAAACGGCTGAGATTGTAAATCAACCAACCCCGAAAACTTTTAATGTTTTCCTCCTTGTTGATTGTTCTCGTTCTATGCGAGACGAGAAGAATGATAGGGTCAAGCAAATTGCCTCTACTCTTAATGAAGCGTTTGAAGAGATGCAAGAGCAATTCCCTGAACTCAAAATAGAGCTGTCTAATCCTATTAGGTTTACCAGTAATGTGGAAGGCAGTGCCATTTCTGCCCCGCATGATTCGCAAAATCTTTCGAATACGAATAATCTGCTGACGCTTGTTCAAGCGATTGACAAACTCCGCGCTATATTTGATACCGAAATAGTGTACGAAGATGGAGTTTCACCGCTTTGCATTCTACTTTCTGATGGGCTTTTTGCCGATGCACATGAAGAGTACGAGACAGCCATCAAAAAACTCAATGAAATGCCTTGGGGAAAGAAATCACACCACATTGCGATTGCCATTGGCAAAGAAGGCGAGTATAACGAAGACAAACTTGCTCTTTTTTCCAATACTTCCCCGGCAATTTTCATGTCTCACAATGTTTCTGAATTGCGTCAGTTCGTCAGAGATATTGTTTTAGATCACCCCTGAAACCATCCTTATATCATTACCCTTAACAATCCATGACACTATGAGCATACAAGTCAATCAAAACCTCGTCGGACTTTATTCAAAAAAAACTTGGACGGCGAAAAAATATCTCACCGCAGGTGGACAAGGCGAAATCTGGCTGGTAGCGGATGACCAGAATCAAGAATACGTGCTTAAGTGGTATTTTCTCCATCAAGCAACTGAGCAGCAGAAAGCGGCAATTAGTGCTTTGATTACTGCGCATCGTCCTAAAAATCCGCCTTGGCCGATTGAAGCCGTCAAACGTTTTGTATGGCCGATTGATTTGATTAACCCGCATGGGAGCGGGCAGTTTGGCTATATTATGGAAAAGATCGACACGGAAAAATACATCGAAATGGGCGAACTTCACCGGCGCGGTAAACAGTTACCCTTCGCTATTTTGGCAGAAATCGGCTACCAACTGGCACAGTCCTACAGGGCACTTCACTTGGAAGGGCTGTGTTATTGCGATATTTCAAAGGGGAACATGTTGTTCGACCCCGACACAGGCAACGTCCTGATTTGTGATAACGATAACGTCGGCGAGAACGGCAAAGTCAAATCGCAAATTCTGGGAACTTGGGAATTTATGGCTCCAGAAATCATCCTTGGGAACGCAGCTCCTTCGACGCAAACCGACCTTCACTCGTTGGCAACTCTGCTGTTTTATCTTTGGATGTGCCATCATCCGCTTCACGGAAACCTTGAAAGTGCTATTCGTTCATGGGACATCCCTGCCAAACGCAGGATTTACGGAGAAAATCCCGTATTCATTTTTGACCCGAACGACAAATCGAATCGCCCAGATGATCCCGATTACGAGACCGTGAGGAAACTTTGGGAACTTTGTCCGCAGAAGATCAAGGATTTGTTCGTGAAAGCGTTTACTGAGGGGCTTCGCAATCCCGACAGGCGAGTTACAGAAGGGGAGTGGCAACGAGCATTCTTGCAATTAAAGGAAAACAATTTACAGTGTCCGCATTGTAACATCGAAAATAACCTCTGGGCACAGGATGCCAGCGAACTTTTGTGCTGGAAATGCAAAAAGAAAATTTCCGTACCGGGCTACCTTGCCATTGGAATGAATTTTCATCTCGCCTTGGTGACAGGAGTAAAACTAAAATCATCCCACTTGAACCCGGAGTGGAGCAGCGATGAAATACTTGGGGAAATGGTGGAGAACCCAAACAATCCGGGAAATTGGGGGATTCGCAACCATACCCAGGACACTTGGAAAATCACATTTGCCGATGGAGAAATCAAAGAAGTTCCACCAGGACGAGCCGCTCCACTGGCAGACAAACTGTCATTCACGCTAAAAGGCGTACAGATAAAAATTATCAGTAATTGAACCAGTAATTGAACCATGCCACGAGCAATACTCATAGAAATTATTCAAGGTAATCCGCAACTTGCCAAAGACGGTTCACGTCTAAAGAGCATGTTGGCGGATCGTTGTACGAAGTCGGAGGAGAAAAAATATGTCCATGCGATCCTGACAGCCCAATCACATGTTGTCCCGGAAATGATAGGCTCGCAAGGATTAGAACCGATAGATGTTCTGTTACCTCGGTTGGCTCATGTGTTTGCTGATTCTACAGGATTGCCAGATGAGTTGGCAGCTTGGGCTATCTCCGCCTGGGCGGAGGCACTGGGGATTGCAACGAACTGGCAATTCTCCGAAGTGAAACAACCGATAACGTCGTCTTCACGATCAACAAAGACGGTTAAGGCGACTCCGCCGTCCACAGCGATGCCCCCCCCGCCTGTGCAACCTGTTGTTCAAGTGAAACAACCGACAACGTCGTCTTCACAATCAACAAAGACGGTTAAAGCGACTCCGCCGCCCACGCCGATATTACCTCCTGCCCCTCAGCCTGTGCAACCCGTTGTTCATCCGCAAGGGGAGAAGCGAGCTGGCGAGCGTATGACTCTTGCCATCGAAGGCGTGGAGTACGCCTTCCGTTGGTGCCCGCCGGGAACATTCACGATGGGCAGCCCGACAAGTGAGAAGGGTCGATCTAATGGGGAGACGCAGCATCAAGTGACGTTATCTCATGGTTTTTGGCTGTTAGAAACTCCAGTAACGCAGTCGATGTGGGAGAGCGTGATGGGGAATAATCCGAGCAAATTTAAAGGTAGTAAGAAACTTCCGGTGGAGCGAGTTTCTTGGGAAGACTGTCAGGGTTTCATTCAAAAATTGAATGCCCTTTTAGCCGGTACTCCAAGGTTTCCTGCTGGCTTTAAGTTTTCCTTGCCGACGGAAGCACAGTGGGAGTATGCTTGCAGAGCAGATACGCCGTCGTCGTATCATTTTGGGAACACGCTCACGCAGCAACAGGCAAACTTCAGCAGCCGTGAGACTAAAGATGTTGGCAGTTATCCAGCGAATGCTTGGGGGTTGAAGGACATGCATGGCAATATATTGGAGTGGTGTCAAGATTGGCATGAGGATTATCCTAGCGGTGCTGTAACAGACCCTACGGGGGGGCCTTGGGATCGGGGCTCGGCTCGCGTGGTTCGTGGCGGGAGTTGGAACAGCTATGCGCAGAATTGCCGGTCGGCGGATCGGAGTCTCCACGGACCGCCGCGCAGTAGCCGCGACACCGTTGGTCTCCGTCTTTCCCTAGTTTTCGAGTCTAGGTAACAGGGATAGCGGAGCGTAGCCGTTGCGACCGTAACGGAGTGTAGGGAGCAAACGGCGTAGCCCGGTATCCCTGTTACCGGCAGGGCGGGTTCGAGTAAAAAACTTCTCCCAAACGGGGGGAGCAGGGGGGGACTCCCCCCTTGCCCGTGCAAAGAATTGAAATAGACAAATGCAATTCAAAGTGTTTCATATTGCTGTAATTTTCAGGCACTTGTTAATTTTGCCAATAATTGTGTTTTTGGTAGAATAGTTAGTCCAGAAGGCATCGTGAACGACTACAACCTTTTTTAACCCCCTTTTAGGAGAAATTTTTATGTCAATGATAGCAGACGCAGAGGCACTGGCAGTATTCGGACAAAAACTCATTGAACTTCAATCGGAGTTCGCAGGGTTTGCGAACAAGGCAACGAACGGATTTCCCGAACGTTGCAATACCCCGACTGCCAAACAAGTTTTTGAACAAGCCAACCGATTGAGTGCTCTTCTTAGACAATGCGCTGAACTGGCAGGTCAAACCGGAACAGTAGCAAAGCAGGAAGCGCAGCGGATAAAGGGTGGATGAAGAGCCGCCCCCGATTCTGTTTCGACCGCGGCAGCAATGGGAATGGCAGCGGCTAATTCGTTCGCAAAAGAACCGGGAATAACGGCAAAGGTCATTGCCGCCGTTGTTGGTCGTGTTTTGCGCCTCCGTAGCGGAGGTGGAGAAACGGCAGAACAAAAAGCCCAAATAGTACAGTTACTAATGGACACAGCACCCATTGCGATAAAAGGAATGATGGAAAATCTGCCCCCTGAGTTACAGGGACAGGTGCTGGCGGCGTACAGGGATGAGAACGACGAAATACAGTGGGACTATTTTCCCGCTTCGGAAGTGAAAAAAGGAGAGTTAAATCTTTAGCATACTCCACTAGAAATGGGCACGTAAACAAAATGAACATCGTAACTAAAATCCTCAATCTCTATTTGCAACTGATCATGTTCGGTATCAACAACGTGATTTCCGGCATATCGGGCTTATGGTCTGGTAATATATCAGTCTCTTTCGTGAAAGGTGCGTTTGCTCTCGCTCTTGCATCTGCTATTCCTTCTATTATTTTCGGGGCATTGGGATTTGTGCTCTCTTTCATGTTTTCAGCCGTGCTCCCAATCATACTTTCAATCGTACTTTCTGTGATGCTCACAGTGATACTCTCTTTTGGGTGGAAAATCCTGTCTGACCGACGAAACGGGAAAGGATTCAAAACAAGTTTCAATGAATGTACTGAGTACACTCGGAATTTTCTCCGATATTCCCAATGGAAACTGCCAACACTAGGGAAATTAACGGGAAATAATTGCTGGGGCTCGAAAAAATGTTGGACGGAAGGGGCTGGCAACGGGATTTCCACCTCTATTGGAACGCAAGATGATGACAAGGAAGCAACCTTTACGCTTGACGATAAAGTGCCTCACGTTTTGCTTGCCGGTAAATCGGGATCAGGAAAATCGAATCTGTTGCATGTGATCATTCACGGTCTCGCCCATCGCTACAGTCCAGACGAACTTGAATTTTATCTTATGGATTACAAGGACGGCGTGGAGTTTACCGCATACGGGGGAGATAAATTCAGCAATACTCAAGGATTACCTCACGTCCGCTTAGTGGCAACGGCAGGCGATGCTGAATATGGAATTACTGTCCTTGAATTTTTACAGAAAGAACTGTTGCGGCGGAATAATTTGTTTACAAGCAGCGGAGTGAAAGATTTCAAAGGATACCGCCAACGAGGGACATTGCCGCGACTTTTGGTGATCATTGATGAATTCCAAGTTCTTTTCCTACGTGACGATGCAACAACAGCAAGAGTAAATGCTTTGTTAAGCGACCTGTTGAGCAGAGGACGAAGTGCCGGCATTAACATTTTGCTCGCAACACAATCGTTGAGTGCATTGCTGGGCGTATTGGGTTTCAACGCCGTAAGAACAAAACTTAACTGTCGAATTGCATTGGCGTGTTCCAAAGAAGAATCGGAATTTATATTGGAGGCGAGTAATCATGCTGCCGCCAACTTTAACGTAAAAAATACCCAGTCGAGATACGGGATACTCAACAACGACGATGGACAACGGTCATCCAACATCAAATTTTTAATTCCGTTTGCGGCACCAGATGACTGTGCAAACCATCAAGCACAGCTTGCTGAACAGGTTTTTGCAAAGCCGAAAGAAGTGAAAATTTTCTCCGGTGCAAAATTGCCTCAGTTGCCTACTTGGCAGTGGTTTAAGAAAACGCAAAAAAACACATTGCAAGTTATTTTAGGCGAAGAACTCTGTTTTGAATCGGCTGTATTTTCATTTGAGTGGGATCAATCTACAGGAAATAACCTGTTGATTGTGGGACATGATGATGTCATTCACAAAGGATTACTCTATTCCTTGGCATTTAGCGCAACGAATCATTTTACTCGGATTGTTTATTTTAATACTAATCGTCATTTTACGACGGTTGGTTTTTCTGGCCCTCATATCAGCGTAAAACGTTTCGATTGGGACGGAAACATTGCAAATGTTGTTGCCGATATGAAGAAAGAAAAAACGCTGTTAATTGTCGATACATTGGAGAATGCAAAAGTGTTTTCACCGCCAAGTCCCTATGGAACACCAAGCACGCCACCATCTCCTGCCGAATTGTTTAAGCATTTTTTAGAAGAAGCACCTCCGTACGGCTCACACGTTGTTGCTTTCGCTGCAAATTGGAAACGGTTCGAAAGCCAGTGCAGAGATTATCTGGGGCAATTTGATTTGCGCATCGGTTTTAATTTGGATGAAATGAGTGCAGGCTCGTTGATCAACACTCCTACGGGAATGTTCAAGGGGTTGGATAACTCCACCAAAGCGGTTTTCTCTAATCTGCAAAGTAATGAACTGGTGCTGTTCCGTCCTTTTGTGTAAACCATAGTTGTTCACGAGCGTTTGTGTTCGGCTGTGAAATTCAATGTTATCTTCACTATAATTCATCAACGAATTGTACCAAATCGGAACAGACAAGACGTTGTTCGTCGAGTTGAAACCAGTTTCTCCGGTGATAGTGCCACCAGTTTTGCGGGTAAATCATTTCGACTTAAGAGGTCTCGAATCTGCGGTGTGGCAAGTCCGAAGGAACTGACCGCAATGCTTCGGCAGGAGCGGGAGGTCAAGGATGTCAAAAAATCGGTCGGCTTTGTAACAAGGTGAAAGCCGTTGATTCCAGTCTATTGGCACGAACTTGGAACCGTCGTTAAGGATGCCAAGGATAGTGCGACCGCTGTCCAACTTGCCGGTCTCGATTGGGAAGTGCATCTGCCCCCCGTTCGGTATTTTGACGGTACGCAAGAACGTGTTTTTGATTCGTTGAAAGTCAATTATCGTGCCGATACCGGCGAACCACTCGGAATAGATAACACGGGGAGACATAACGTCTAATAGTGAATCCCCACCCTCTCTCTGCCCCGTCCGATTTACCCCCACCGTTATGCCCCGCTGCGGCGTTTCCGTCGTCTTTTTGGATGGGAAGGCTTGGTCGGGTTGTCGAGGCAACGTGAGGGCAGTGGAGCGAAACGCTGGCATTGGATTTTAGTGGTGATTGTGTGCTGTTCTTATACTTGACTAATACGGTCGGCTGCACTGGTACGTGGGGCAACGAAGTCCCAAACCAACCTAAACAGCACAGAGCGCAGCCATAGACCAATGACCAACAAGAGAGACACAACGGATACCACGAACGGGATTGCTCAACACTTCACATTCGGCATTGAGATTGAGACGACT
>Ga0099364_10006855_pt1 | contig 16457 bp, 14 predicted proteins | sample TergutTh196P3_FD_73070 | JGI IMG/M metagenome (GOLD analysis project Ga0099364, IMG submission 73070) | Microcerotermes parvus P3 segment gut microbial communities from Pointe-Noire, Republic of the Congo - Th196 P3 | ecosystem: Host-associated > Arthropoda: Insects > Digestive system > Gut ...
GGTTAACAGACTTCTCGCCTCGGGATATTCTGAGCTTGAGCCTTGTCTGTTCCGCATCATCCATAGGGTCTTGCCCGTAATTGTATTCCTCAATATACTCCCGATATGCGGGATGGTCCCAGTACCACCCTGAGAGGTCAGAAAAAATATCGCTTCGAAGCATCTCCCCGTCAAATGCCGGAAGGTATTTGCTTAGCGTATATCGCAGATAAACGATTTTCGCTTCCAAATGATGAATGTCTTTTATGAGCAGCTCCGTCAGACCGTAGAAGTCCTCCACGCAGTGGTCGCAGCAGTTGCCATGGCAATAGGGGAAATCTTGTTCACCCATTTTCCCGCCCTCAGTTCAGTTCGCACTCAATGACCAGCCCCACCATGCGGTCATCGATGATGTTTTTGCGGTTTTGCGCGCCGTATATTAGGGCGCAGGTGCAAGCCTTGTTGACCATACGGGGGATGCCGCCGGAGAACTTATATATCTCGTCGACTGCAGCGTCGGAAAAGATGTCTTTGTCGCAGCCCGCATAGTCCAGGTGGGACTTGATGTATCCGCCGGTCTGCTGCCGGTCCATATGACCGATGCCGACTTGGACATCGATGCGCTGGTTGATGGCGGCGTATGACTGCAGCTTCAGTTTTTCCCTCAGTTTTGGCTCGCCGGCGAGGATCAATGCCATAGGGCTTTGCGAGTCCATCTTGAAATTCAGCAAAAACCGTATTTCCTCCAGCATTTCGCGGTCGAGCAAGTGGGCCTCGTCTATGATCGCCACCGGCAGACAACCGTGCACGCCCTTCATTATTTCGATTTCCCTGTGTAGCTGCCGTTTGGCTTCGCTACGCATAAATTTGGCTTCAAAACCGAGTTGTTCAAGGACGCTCTTGTAGAAAGTCCTTGGGGTCATTTTTGAATCATATACGTAAAGGACCTTATACTGTGAATTCTCCAGTTCATCGCGCAGGCGCCTCAATGCAGTGGTCTTCCCGGTGCCGCTGTCACCAATCATGATAGCGAAGAGCTGCCCTTCAACTGCCCATTTCAAACGCTCGACCAGTTCATCGGAATCATTGCCGCGATAAAGCCTGTCGGTGGGTATTGACCGGCTGAATGGCGTTTGCGTCAGGCCGTAGAATGATTCAAACATCCGTCTCACCACCTTTCAGGCCGTCAAAACGGATAGCCCGGCGGACAACATCCAGCCTGTGCGCGCTCTGCTTCTCCTTTGCATCCAGCAGCCGCGATGTCCCCGGCAAGGCCTGTAGCATGGTTTTCGGCAACTTTGGGCGAGGCCCGGTGTGTTCCCCGATTTGCAGTTCATCGACGCGCCACGAATCGTTGTCATATTCGACCGTAATTGTTTTTGTATCGTTCGGGTCATAGACAACATCGACCGTCCGACCAACAAGAAGGACTCCCGCTTCGTACTTGCGGCCTTGGAAACTGATGCACCCGGACTTGTCGACCTTGCGCTGCTCAACGTGCATGAATGCGGAAGCGACCGCCTCCGGCGGGGCGAAGCGCAGTGGTGTTTTAGAGGAGTTGTACGCATCTTCCGGCGAGAGGTTTTTCAAACCGCCATGTTTGCGCTTGTGATAACACTCCATCAGCCACACATTGAAATACCTGTTGTATTCTTCCAATGTCTTGCAATTTTTTAGTGCCGCTTCATCCATGAAGCTCTCTACTGTACGGTTGAAGCGCTCCTGCTTCCCGGTTGACTCGGGCGAATATGGTTTCGCAAAGAGCAGCTTTATCTGCAGGACTGCGCAGGCGCGTTTCATCCACTTGTTCTTGTATTGCTTTCCCTGGTCAAAAAACACGCGGCGTGGCACGCCCTCTTTGAGTATGGCTTTTCGGAAGCAATCCTCAACTATCGATTGGTCTAGGCTGTCATAGAACTCGCCATGGACGCAGTACCGGGTAGCGTCATCTAAAAAGCTGACGAGATAAGTTTGCTTCGCCTCTCCGCCTATTGTCAGAAAATCCCCATATTTTATGTCGCTATGCCACATGTCCCCGCGTTCGCGCCTTTGGAACCGGCGCGCCGCAAGGCCGCCCTGCTGGTACATCTTCATCTGGCGGGATGAATAGCCGCGCTCCTGCAGTTTGTCCTGCAAAGTCGAACGTTTCAGTAATCCGGCCGGTGCGCGGCCCTCCATCTCCAATATTTCTATGATCTGCGGGATGCTCCGCGTGGGGACTTCGCGGCGCAACAGGACCGCGTCGTCAATCAGCCCCTCCGGGATAACGCCGGGTTTGCTGCTTGAACGGTCTACGGGCTTCAGCCCCTCAAAACCGTCCCGCCGGTGGGCGTCAAGCCAACGCCCTAATGTCCGGCGATGTATGCCATTTTGCTCGCATGCTTCATTCTTAAGCATTATGAGGCTGGCCGCATCTACGTTTTCCTCCATTGCAGCCACTATGGGCGCGATGACTTTGTACCGGTTCACCGCGATTTCTTCCGCTTTTTGCCTGTCCTTCATACCGATTCCTCCATTTTTGATAATTTTGGGAGATCGCAGTATGAGGTTAGCAGGTTATCATATGGGCGTCATTGCCGTTCGGGTATGTGCCCATAAATTCGTGTTTACGATTGCCCGGACGATTTTTCTCGGCGTCAGCGCCGTGGGGAACAATACGCCAAATTTAGTTTCGAGCGACAGCTTGACCCCCTCGAAATACAACAGGATCGCTGCCCACCATGCTTTTATTCTGTACTCCGTGACAAAATCGCAGCACACATCAGCAACGTCCTCCTCGATGATCTTCTCGATAGTGTCAGCACAATGGCGCTTGTATGGCATTATCATGTCCGGTAACTCGTGATGGATCTTGCGGCAGAACTTGCAACATAAACGCCGTATTACATAAATCTCCCTGCCACCATCGCGGCATATCGTTCTGCGATCGCGGATGCCAATCACCTTGAGATTTCCACAGCATAACGGGCAGGTTGACGCTTCTTCGCTGATTACGTGAATTCTTCCATCGGCGGCATGCTCTAATCGATACTCTGTTATGCTTACCATCCACGACACCCACCCTTCGGTGAGCATTATATCCGGCTATTCATGGACACGCAACTCCGGCGGCTTTTATGCAACGGGAGATGGCATTAACAACAAAGATTTAAGAGCGAAGATATAAGAGCTAAGATGTCTTAACACTTTTTTCTTAAATCTTATATCTTGTGTTTCAGCGATTTAGTACTACAGCGTTTCTGTCCACTTGGCATACTTTTCGATTTTCTCGTTGCACTCTGAGTGGCATTGCCCGCTTGTCATGAGGTAAACCTTTACTTTCGGCTCTGTCCCTGATGGGCGCACTATTATGACCGTGCCGTCTTCCATCTCATAGCGCAGCACATTCGAGCCGGACAGATCAATTGCCGTTTCCGCGCCTGAACGCGTGTCAATCTCGAACCCTGACTGGTAATCCCGTCTTATGTTTATAGGGACTCCGGCTATTTCAGCGGGCGGAGACTCGCGAAGGCCGGCCATCAGCTCTCGCATCCGGGCAATCCCATTGAGACCGGGCATCATAATGTTTAGTGTTTTTTCACCATAGAAGCCGTACTTCTCATAGAGCTTCTGCAGCGCGTGATACAGCGTCATGCCTTGGGCAGCATACCATGCCGCCATTTCCGCAATCATCATTGAAGCTGTCACGGCATCCTTGTCGCGGACAAAATCGCCCACCATATAGCCGTATGATTCCTCGTAAGAGAATATGACTTTGCCCTGGCCGCTTGATTCAAGCTCGTTCTTCTTTTCCGCCATGAACTTAAAACCGGTGAACGTATCGAAGCAGCTCACGCCGCAGAACTCCGCGATACGGCGAGCCATCTCAGTGGAAACTATAGTTTTCAGTGCGACAGGTTTTTCGGGCATAGTACCTGCCCTCGTTTTCGCGCCGATGATATAGTCAAGCAGCAACACGCCGGTCTGATTTCCGGAAAGGGGGACAAACTGACCGGCATCGTCACGAACCATTACCCCGACCCTATCTACGTCCGGGTCTGTACCTATAATTAGTCCGGCGCCACGCTTCTGCGCCAGGTCAACAGCGAGACTGAACCCCTCCGGGTTTTCCGGGTTGGGCGAGGCAACCGTTGGGAAGCTGCCGTCAGGCTCCATCTGCTCCGGTACGCAGTATATATTTTTCAAGCCGAGCCTTTGCAGAGCCTCGGGGACAAGAATATGGCCGGCGCCATGAAACGGCGTATATACAAGGCAAAATTCATCGGCGACCTTTTTTACAGACTCATTATCATTTACCTGTGCCAATACGTTTTTTAAGAACAACTCGTCCGTTTCTTTGCCGATGATAGTGATTAGCCCCTGACTGACCGCCGCGTCGAAGTCCATTGTTCTGACTGAAGAGAAGATATCAAGCTCGTCCATCTTATTGGCAACAATCTCAGCATGATGGGGGGGGAGCTGCGCTCCGTCGGCCCAATAAACTTTATAGCCGTTATACTCCTTTGGATTGTGGCTGGCCGTTATGTTGATCCCCGCTATGCAGCCGTACTCACGTATGGCGAAAGACAGCTCCGGCGTCGGTCTTAGCTCTTCAAATATCCTGACATTTATTCCGTTTCCCGCTATCACACAAGCAGCTTCGCGTGCAAACTCGCGGCTGTTATGGCGCGAATCAAAACAAATTGCGACGCATTTGATGGCGCCGGGTTCTTCGAGAATAAGCTGTGACAATGCCTGCGTTGTGTGCCGTACCACGTGTACGTTCATCATGTAAAGCCCGACTCCCATGATTCCGCGCAGACCTGCTGTGCCGAACTCGAGTCTGCTGAAAAAACGGCTCTCTATCTCCTTTTCATCATTGGCGATTGCGCGCAACTGGCCTTTTTCATCTTCGGACAACGCGCTGCTGTCCAGCCATGATTCGTAATGCTCAAAGAAACTCATTTCGAGCCTCCTTTCTTCTATATCATCCAATATGTCCGCGCTGAGTACGTTTTGCGCATCCACAAGCATAGTTTCAGGAACGAATACTTCCATGCCGCCCGGGGGATGCCCGAGTATGAGCTTTCCAAACAGGCCGTTGTGCGGATACCGGCAAACATGCGGTATCCCGTAGGCTTCCAGCAGGTTCAGAGTTAGCTCCATATCAAGCGGTCCGCCGTGTATGTGTTTGAGATATGCCGGAGGAACAGCCTGCCCGTTTTCGTCATTGGGCCACTGTGGCTCCGCTTTATCCTTTCTAAAACTCCAACTCAAATTCAGGCCCTCCTGCGACCCCAAATCTCTTCGTTACTTGTGGTACTTCCCGCCTTCAGAGATAATAAACGCCCTGTAGAGCTGTTCGAGCAGAATGATTCGGGCGAGATTGTGCGGAAAAGTCATCTTTGACAGGGAGAGCTTAATATCGGCGCTTTTTTTTACGCTGTCATGCAGACCAAAAGACCCGCCGATAGCAAATACCAGACGTGATGTTCCACGCCCGGCGCAATCGGCCAGCATTTCCGAAAGCCCTCTGCTGTCCAGTTGCACACCCTCAACGCAAAGGGCTGTCGTCATCGCGCCCGGCAGCATTTTCCCTGCGATCAAGGCGTGTTCCTTTTCAAGCGCCCGCATGATTTGCGCATCCGACGGATTATCCGGCAGCCGGTGTTCTTGGATTTCAACAACTTCAGCTTTGCAATAGCCGCCAAGCCTCTTCATATACTCGCCGGCCGCGTCAACATAAAACCGCTCTTTCAATTTTCCGACGCATATAATCCGTATATTTATCATAATCCGGAATTGAGGGCCGGAACCTCAACTCCCCTCCTGCAACTGCACTTGTGCTTCGTATGGTACTATAGCACAAAAACCCTGCTCATCGTGTCCGGGGGCGCGACGCACAGCTCAATATCTCCGACTGCCGGGAGGCCGTTCCCTTGCAGGGCGTGCCCGACTGCGCTTAGTGCAAGATTCGGTGTATTGTTATCGCGGCTCAGATGGGCAAGCAATATGCAGCGTGAGCCGGAGTCCGCCAGGCGAGCCGCAAAGCTCCCGCTGTCACAATTGGCCAAGTGCCCGCGTTCTGACAGGATTCGTTCTTTTACAAAATACGGATGCGGACCGCTGTTGAGCATGTCCCGGTCATGATTGGCCTCAATGACCGCCGCGTCCGCTCCGAGAGCCGCCTCCATCACTTCATTGCTCACATGACCGAGGTCGGTGGCATAGGCAATTTTTCTTCCGCCCGCCGAAAGAGTATATCCCACGCTTCCGGGAGCATCATGGGGCGTTTTGAAGCTCCTCACGGCAAAATCACCCAAATCAAACTCAACGCCCGCTTCAAAACAGTTTAAAAACGGCTCGGCTTCCGGAAATGTCTGACATATTCCGTATCCGGCGCCGATAGTTGAGTAGACAGGCGTCTTATGGTACTTGATAATCATACGCAAACCGCTTATATGATCGGTATGCGCGTGGGTGACGAGTATAGCGTCAATATCTCCCGGAGTAAGATCCGCCCGGCGCAGCCCGTCCCTAATGCGGCGCAAAGATATCCCGGCGTCGATAAGCACCCTCGTATTCCCGTATGAAACGACAGCGCAATTCCCCGACGACGAGCTGGCCAGCGTAAATATTTTCATGAAAACCTTCTCAAATGCAAATTTTGAAGCTGTACACTGTAAAACGTACGCTGTTGAGCGGCTTGCATATCCTTATACCGCGTTTTTACGGGTTAACGGCGATTCATCCGGAACATAGACACTTTTTATGTCAGCGCCCAAGGCGGAAAGCTTTTCGACCATTTTTTCATATCCGCGTTCAATATAGTTGACGCCTTCGACGACTGTTTCGCCTCGTGCGCATAAGCCCGCTATGACAAGGGCCGCGCCCGCGCGCAGGTCGCCGGCCTTGAGCGGCGCGCCGCTGAGGGACTGCACACCCTCAATGACAGCTGTCCTTCCTGTCACCCGAATCGCGCTGCCCATTTTTGCCAGCTCGTCAACATATTTAAACCTGTTATCCCATACACCCTCGGTCACTATGCTTGTCCCGTCGGCCAGACACAGAGCCGCCGATATTTGTGGCTGCATATCCGTCGGGAAACCGGGGTACGGCATTGTTTTGATATTCGTCTTGAGCAACGGACCAACCCTCTGCACGATTATGGAATCCTCAAGGTTGCGAACCATAACGCCCATCTCCCTGAGTTTCCCGGATATGCTTTCAAGATGCTTGGGTATAACGTCTTTGATTACAACATGACCGCCGGCGCCCGCTACTGCCGCCATATATGTCCCCGCTTCGATTTGGTCGGGTATGATCGAATAAAACCCGCCGGTCAGCTGCCGGACGCCGCGAATTTTAATCATGTTCGTGCCGGCGCCGCGGATATCGGCGCCCATAGAGTTGAGAAAGTTCGCCAGATCAACGATATGAGGCTCTCTGGCAGCGTTTTCGATGTATGTCATCCCTTCAGCCAGCGAAGCCCCAAGCATAAGATTTATCGTCGCGCCTACGGTCACAACGTCAAGATAAATCGGAGCGCCCTTCAAGCGTCCCCCGGTGTCGGCGGAAACTATGCCGTTTTTAATGACAACCTTTGCACCCATTGCGTTGAAGCCCTTGATATGCTGATCTATCGGGCGCACGCCGCCAAAATTACAGCCGCCGGGCATTGCAACGTCCGCGCTTCCGAAGCGCCCCAAAAGCGAACCGATAAGATAATACGACGCCCTGATACGCCTCATCATGTCAAAGGTTGCGCGGGACGTCCCTACCCGGGTGCAGTCGATATCGACGGTTCTTTTGTTAACCATGCGGATATCGGCGCCCATTTCCTTCAATATGTTCAGAAGCGTTGAAACGTCGGAGATTTGGGGGAGGTTTTCTATCCGGCAAACGCCGTCAACCATGAGTGCTGCGGGTATTATAGCCACAGCCGCATTTTTAGCGCCGCTTATCTCGACCTCTCCGTGCAATGGCCTATCGCCGTGAATGACATAACGCGTCATAGGAGCTTCTCCCCCTTTTTTTACGATTATACTACTTTTTGTTTTTTTTGCAAGTGCAAAATGACAATTTAGCAACAATTTATTTGCAATCTATTTGCAAATTGTTGTCAAGATATTGAAAACAGGTAACTCTATGATACTATCCCGGACAGCTTCAGGAGATCCGGAACCTTCGATTCCCAGCCCAGCGCCATTATATGCACGCCTTGGCAGTAAGGCAGACATGCCTTAATGATACGGGCGGTTATTTCGACCCCGGTAATACCGGCTTTTGTCTTTTCTTTATCGGCTTTCAGTTCCTCAATCATTTCCGGAGGGACTGTGATGCCGGCGATGTTGTTGTTCATGAAATTTGCCATTCCCGCGTTTTTCGGGATTATTACCCCGAGCATGACAGGCACTTCGAACTGCTTGGCCTTTTCCATGAAGCTGATAAATTTCTCAGGCTCATACACGGCTTGAGTCTGAAAATACTCAGCCCCGGCCATGACCTTCCTTTCCATTTTTGAAAGCTGGACGTCAACAGAATCGCTGCAAGGGGAGACGACTGCGCCCTTGGCGAATTTTGGAGGCTCGCCGTCGAGTTCGTTTCCGGCAAGATCGACGCCCTGCTCAAGCTGCTTTACTGCATGGAGAAGGGAAACGGAATCCAGGTCAAAGACCGGCTTTGCCTGCGGGGTATCGCCCATAACGGTATGGTCGCCTGTGAGCAAAAGCAGGTTCTCAATGCCGAAAAATGCCGCGCTGAGCAGGTCTGATTGCAAAGCTATCCTGTTGCGGTCCCGGCATGTAAGCTGGAATATTGAGTTGTGGCCTTTGTCCTTTAGCGCCTTGCACGTCGCTAGAGAGCCCAGCCGCATCACGGAAGACTGGCAGTCCGTCACGTTTATTGCCGTGACGTCCTTAAGAAATTCATCCGCCTCGTGCAGCAGATGGTCAATATTATACCCTTTTGGAGGGCCGACTTCAGCCGTAGTAACAAAATCGCCGCGTTTAAAAAGTTCTGTGATTCTCATATCAATAAACCATTCCTTTCACTGAGCGTCAGCAGACGCGTTGAAATTTCGCATTTTTGCCGGATGGAGCAGGGCTTCCAGCAAGCCAAGCTTTTCAAGGCGCCTGTATATAAGCTCCCAACCGCAATCCATGTCTTTGTCAACTTCGCATTTTCCGTTTTTTGAACCGCCGCACTGACCGTTGATGAGGCTCTTTGAGCATCCTGCTATCGGGCATATCCCTCCGGTACTGTTGAGGTAGCACTGCCCGCATTGGCCGCATTCATATTCCAGCGGGGTCACGCCCTGATGGCCGGGCAGGGGAATTGTATCGCAGGCGGCGTACACCTTTTTCTTTTCATAACTCTCTGCGACTGTCTGCACGCCCACTCCGCAGGAAAACACCAAAAGCGTATCGGCGGCGTCAACCTTATCCATATACTTTCTCAACTGCACCTCAAGGTTTTCAGGGTTACAGATATAGTCGGTGACGACTGCCGCCGTGGCAACGGCGCTGTCAATCAACTCCAGGCTTAATTCAGCGGCCTCGGCGTCGGGGAAATAGACTTCCTTGCATCCCTCGCAGCAAATGATAACCGTTTTTCCTTTCGCAAGAGAAAGGATGGAGTCCTTTGATTTCAGTTCGGTTATTAACATATCATTTCCTCTCCATTTCCGCTATAGCTTTTTTGCCGACCTTTATCCCAAGCCTGATTGGGATTTTTGCCGAGCAGATAAAGTCGCAGCAGCCGCATTCCATGCAGTCTTTGACATCCTTTTCCTTCATCTCGGCCCATTTGCTCTCGCCCGCGTATCTGGGATAATACAGCGGGAGGAGTTCCATAGGGCATACGTCTACGCACCGGCCGCATCTGATACATTCTGACGGCTCCGAAACATCCGGCTCAATGGCAATTATTCCGTTGGTCCCTTTTATAATTGGCACGTCAAGGTTTTCAATTTCCGCCCCCATCATAGGCCCGCCGAGCTTGATTGTCACGTCGCCGTCTGTTACGCCGCCGCAATAGTCCATGATTTCCCTGACGGAAGTGCCGATTTTTACAAGGAAGTTGCCCGGGTTTTTTATCTTTGGCCCGGTGACTGTCACGGGCCGTTCTATAAGTGGCAGGCCCTTTTGCAACGCGTCGGAAATGGCCTTCACGGTGCTGACGTTGCTGACAACGACTCCGACGTCAAGGGGCAGGGCGCCGCTTGGCACATGGCGGCCCAGTGCGCGCTTAATGAGCATTTTTTCCGCGCCCTGAGGGTATTTTGTCTTTGCTGTGACGACCTCAATGTTTGCGATATCCGCTGTCTTTGACTCCATGAGCGCAATGACGTCGGGTTTATTGTCCTCAATAACGATCATGCCTTTTTCCGCGCATGTGGTTTTCATCAGCACCTTCAGCCCGAAGATAATGTCGTCCGCGTATTCGAGCATGACCCTGTGATCCACCGTAAGAAGCGGTTCGCACTCGCAGCCGTTGAGCAGGATGGTATCAATGGGCTTGGGGGACTTCAGCTTGACGGAGGTCGGGAAAGCGGCGCCGCCCATACCTACTACGCCCTTTTCACGGACTATGGCGACAATTTCGTCAGTCGAAAGGCTGTCAATGCCACTGCAGGGCTTGACGGATTCGTGCAGCTCATCCTTGCCGTCCGAATCTATAACGACGGACAAAACTTGTGCGCCGGTAGTCGGGTGCAGGCGCTGCTCTACAGCCGTTACCGTTCCGCTGACACTTGAGTGGATTGTGCTGCTGATAAAGCCTGCTGCCTCGCCTATTTTCTGACCGGTTTTAACCGTATCGCCGACTTTGACGATAGGCTCTGCCGGCGCTCCCGTATGCTGAGACAGGGGAATTACGACGGTTTTTGGAGTTGGAAAAACGGCGAGGGCAAGATGTTCGCTGTATTCCTTATGCTCGGAAGGGTGAAGGCCGCCGTAAAAGCCCACAAGGCGCTTTTCACGGACAGCCTTTACATAATCGTTAATTAGCTTGAAGCTGACCTTAGAGTGGTCGCGAAGCTGGATTGGCTGGGAGGACAGATCGGCGGCGCAACCCTGAATATCCATTCGGGCGTAGATTTTATCCCAGGCGCAGTCCCTATCCTTATCAACCTCGCATTTTCCCTTTTTCGACCCGCCGCACTGACCGTTGATAAGGCTTTTAGCGCAGTCAACAATGGGGCAGACTCCGCCGGTCAGGTTCAGGTAACACTGGCCGCAAGCTTCGCAGAGCCGTTTTGTCAACGCCATACCGTGACGGCCTTCAAAGCTGAGAGAATCGCTGGCGGCGTAAACAGGCATTTCTGACAGATCCGCAACGGTCTGAATGCCCAGACCGCAGGAGATAGCAAATACGTTTTCCGCTTCCTGCGGCAGCGCGGCCTCCAGCTTTTTTTCAGTCAGGAGTTTATTGCACAGGAAATCAATCTGACTGAAGCCCGTTATGTTTTTACCCTGGCTGACAAGCAGCCTGATAAACTCGCTGCATTCAGGCTCGTCCTCTGCCTTAAACTCCTTGAAACACTTGTTGCAGGCAACGACAAACAGATTGTCCATACTTTCTAAAAGCGGAATCAGCTCATCTTGTTTTTTCAACCTGAACTTGGTATAATCCTCCAAATAAATCTACCTCCTCTTCCTAGTGGTCTGTAAAGTCTAAATGTTGCAAATTATTTGCGAGAATTTTTTTCGTCAAGTGGAGCGGCAAAACCGCAGTAATGCCTGTGGCCTTTCAAGGTTTTGACGTGTCCGCTTGGCGGAAAAAAGACCGAAAATAATGCAATTTCTAGGCTTTACAGACCACTAATGATTTCAAAACTTCCGCAAATTATAACATACGTTTTTTTTATTGTCTATAGAATAAAAAACTGCAATTTGGCAATTTGGCAGTCACAACTCAAAGCCGGCACACTGCGGTTGCGTATTGCTTAGAATTCTTTCGCGGTTTCCTCATTGCGGAGTATCCGCAAACCGCCAAGGGCCAAGGCTTCCATCTCAAGCTCGCCGGGCATGACAATAAAATCCGGAGCCATGTGGGATATATAGTCCTTGACGCGCCGGACGACGAATGCGTCATAGGCAAGCCCGCCCGTGAGTATAATTGCGTCAATATCGCCCATCAGCGGCGTAGATATAAGCGCTATCCCCTTCGCGATCTGATACGCTTGCGCTTCCATAACCAGAGTCGCATACTCATCACCTTCGTCCACCCTTTTTCCGATTTCCCGGCCGTTCGATGTGCCGAGCAGGTCTCTAAGCCCGCCCATTCCGCGCACTTTCTTAATCATTTCGCTTTTTGTGAACTGACCGCTGTAGCAAAGCTCAATTACATCCAAAAGGGGCACGCTGCCGGCGCGCTCGGGTGCAAACGGCCCGTTATCGTCCGAGAGCGAATCCACAATCCGGCCTTTCTGATGCGCGCCCACCGTAATGCCGCCGCCTAAATGCGCAACGATAAGGTTCAAATCCTCATAGCGACTTCCCCGGCCCTGCGCGTACTTGATCGCCACAGCCCGGCTGTTTAGCACATGATAGAAGCTTTTTCGCTGAATCTCTTTCATACCGGTGATTTTGGCTATCGCCGGGAATTCGCTTGCCGAGACAGCGTCGTAAATATAGGCGTCAACCCCGGCTATATCAGCCACTTCTTTTGCAAGAACTGCCCCGAGGTTGGATGCGTGTGAGGGGAGTTGGTCATTGAAAACCAAATCCAGCATCTTTTGGTTGATTCTATAGCCACCTGTAGAGACCGGCGGCAGCAAACCGCCGCGGCCCATCACGCAACTGAGGCTCTTGGGGTTGCAGTTATGTTTTTCAAGGGTACTGAGAACAAACTCGCGGCGCATCGGGAGTTGTTCGAGCAAGGCGCCCATCCTTTCGATTTCTTCCTGCGGGTGATTTGCACTCTCACTGAAAAGCTCCGTTTCATTCTTGTAAAGAGCTATTTTGGTGGATGTAGAGCCCGGGTTGACAGCAAGTATTAAAAAGTCCATTTTTACCTCCGTTTTTTAGTTACCATTTTCTACTTCATTGCCGCAGCTCCCTGCGGCAACGCACAGCATAATCGAACAGAATTTTTCATCTGCGGACGCTCCGCGGGATACGACTATGATGGGAACCTTCGCACCTAATACACATCCGGCCATTTTTGCGCCGCCCCAGTACATAAGCCCTTTGCCAAACGCGTTTCCTGCCGTTATGTTTGGTACCAGCAGGACGTCGGTTTCACCGCTGATTTTGCTGGGATGCCCCTTAAGCTCAGCAGTTTCACGGCTGACGGCTATATCAAAGGAAAGAGGGCCTTCGAGCAGACATTCGCCCAGCTCGCCATCCTCGCACATAGTCTGCAGTATCTCCGCGTCAACGGTCTCCTGTATCTTCGCGCTGACAGTCTCGGAAGCGCAGAGCGCCGCTATCTTTAGCTGCTCAAAGCCCATGCTCCTGTAGAACCCGGCAGTGCTGCGGACGATGTCGGCTTTCTGCTGAAGCGTGGGTGTAGGGATAATGCCGCCGTCGGTTACGCCGATAAGCTTGTGGTAACCGGGAACGTCAAGTATTGCCAGATGCGACATTGTTCCGTAACTGCGTATTCCGGAATCTTTGTCCAGGACAGCCCTCAGCAAAGTGCCGGTTTCAAGCAGTCCTTTCATTAAAACATCCCCGCCGCCTTCGTGGATAATGGAGATGGCCTTGCGGGCGCAGTCGGCGTCGTCGCCCGCGTCAACTATAGCATCCGCACCCGGGGCATGGCCAAGCTCTGCAGATATTTGTATGATTTTCTCTCTATTGCCGATCAGAATATGTTTCATAGGCAACTCTTTTCCGGCGTGATAAATTGCCTCGAGAGTGTGTTTGTCATGAGCGGCGGCAACCACGACCGTTTTGACAGTATTTTCTGCCAGGCTGCAATGCAGCGTATCAAAACATGTAAACATAGTTCTCCTCCCGTTCGTATCTGTATCATTATTGTAACATACTTTTCTTGACAAATGTGATATAATTTAGAATAATGTCGGGAAGGGGGAGTATTAAGTGTCGCCAAAGGCGTCGGGGGTAAAGCAGATAGCCCGGAACAAAAAAGCATACCACGAGTATTTCATACTAGAGAAATTCGAGGCCGGCGTCGAGCTTTTCGGAACGGAAGTAAAGTCCGTCAGACAGGGCAACATCAATCTGAAGGACGCATTCTGTACTGTGAAAGACGGCGAGCTTTTTGTACGCGGGATGCATATCAGCCCCTACGAAAAAGGCAACATATTCAACCGCGACCCCATGCGGCAAAAAAGGCTTCTGATGCACAAGCGGGAGATCAGGCGGCTCCATGCGCGCATAAAGCAGGACGGTCTGGCTTTGATCCCGCTATCGGCATACTTTAAGGATTCCCGGGTGAAGCTTGAGCTTGGCCTTGCACGCGGCAAGAAGATGCACGATAAACGTGAAACCGCCGCTGCTAAATCATCTGAACGCGAAATGGACAGACGTAAAAAGGAGATGAACGCATAAACATGTCAAACGAAAATAATACTTCGAAAAATCCAATTGTGACGATTGAAATGGAAGACGGCGGCGTGATACGAGCTGAGTTGTATCCGGAGGTTGCGCCCAATACGGTATGCAACTTCATAGCGCTTGTTAACAACGGATTTTATAACGGGCTAATTTTCCATCGCGTTATACCGGGGTTCATGCTGCAAGGCGGATGCCCCGTTGGCCAAGGATACGGGGACCCGGGATACAGCATACCCGGTGAATTCAGCAAAAATGGATTCAAAAACGATTTGAAGCACTCTCGCGGCGTACTGTCGATGGCGCGCTCATCCGCACCGGACTCCGCGGGCAGCCAGTTTTTCATTATGCACGAGGACTCACCGCATCTGGACGGTTCATACGCCGCTTTCGGAAAAGTGACGGAAGGGCTTGACATCGTAGACAAAATAGCGGCAGTCGCCACAAACAGAGATGACCGCCCGGAAACAGACCAGCGCATGAAAACGGTCACGGTAGATACGTTTGGCAAAGAATACCCGGAACCTGTGAAAACAAGCGGTTAGCCAACTTCCAATACCGATGACGAGCCCAGCGAAGCGGGTCGGCATCGGAGAGGAGGTGCAACCGAGCAAGTTCTAGCAACTCAAGCCCGAAACCCAAAACCGAGCCCAGCGCAGCGGGTCGGTTTTGGAGAGGAGGCGCGACGGAGCGAGCGAGGAGTCGCGCTTGCGTGACTCCGAGACTTAGCGAAGTCCGCGCCGACGACGGGGCTGTACTGGTTTCGACGGGGGTGTGGAGGCGTAAATAGCGGGCGGAGGCGCCGACTCCTTAAACGGCAACACTATAAATTAAAGAACAATAACGATTTTGTTCCGGTAGCCGCTTAAGGCTGCCCGTCCCGTCCCGAAGGTCCACGAGCGGGAACGGGGCGTCGATTAGTGGAGAACGTGAGTGCGGTAAGCTTTGCCCGCGCCATGAATAATGAAGCTACCAAGCCATAACCGCGTGACGGTTTGCGCTATGGCAAGGGAAGAGGGCATTAGCCCGGAATAACCGTCTGCGCCCGGAGAAGTTTTCGTTAAAACGCTTTCGGACGGGGGTTCAACTCCCCCCAGCTCCACCATAGAGAAACCCTGTAACCGCAATGGTTACAGGGTGTTTTCTTTGTCATGTAAAATGGCGTTTACCCTTACAAATACCCTTAACAGATATCAACCGCCTCGCTTTACGCCCTTTATAAACCGCTCCATCCGGGCGGCGCTTTCCCGCTTCATCTTCTCAGTGACATGCCCGTATGTGTCGAGCGTGAAGGCCGCGGTATGATGTCCGAGGTTTTCTTGTACCGTCTTTATATCGTCTCCGGATGAAAGAGCAGCCACGGCGTAACTGGGCTCCTTCCTTGTCGCTGATCCAAAACCCCAGGCAATCCTTGATTCCATCCTTATTGATGCCGATTATGCTATACACCGATTTATTGATAGATTTTCCATCACTTTTTACCGGCACCACCAATGCGTCTACATAAAGGAAGGGGTAGCAAGCGTCCAGCGCCCTTGACTGCCATTCAGCCAATCGTGGCTGCACACGGTCAACGATGCGCGATATGGTGTCATGGCTCACATTAAATCCGTAGATATCGTCTAATGTTGCGCTTATGTCCCTGTCGGACAGTCCCTTTGCATACATTGCCAGCACTTTTTCCTCTATGCCAGACACATCCCTAGAGCCATTAGGTATCAATGACGGTTCAAACTCTCCGGCTCTGTCCCTCGGTATCGACAGTGCTACCTCTCCCATCTTGGAACGCACTGTCTTTGGGAAACTGCCATTTCGCCTGTTCTCTGTCTCTTTTGGCGACTGATCATGCTTTTCGTAGCCTAAATGGGAATCCAACTCGCCTTTGAGCATATCCTCCATCAGTGGACCAAAGATATCCTTCAAGATGTCTTGGAGCTCAAACAAATCCTTTGGTTGATATTCAGCCAGCAGCTC
>Ga0099364_10006856_pt1 | contig 16456 bp, 6 predicted proteins | sample TergutTh196P3_FD_73070 | JGI IMG/M metagenome (GOLD analysis project Ga0099364, IMG submission 73070) | Microcerotermes parvus P3 segment gut microbial communities from Pointe-Noire, Republic of the Congo - Th196 P3 | ecosystem: Host-associated > Arthropoda: Insects > Digestive system > Gut ...
ATAGAATTTCTGTCTGACCGTTATTCGGTTTTGAACCGAATCTACGCGGATTTCAACGAAAATCACCCCGCCGATTTTACAGGCCATTCGCTTTCCGTCAGCGACGTTGTTGTGCTGAGATGCAACGGCGATATTTCCGCGCATTATTGCGACAGTACGGCTTTTGTGGAGTTAGACAGCCACGCCTTTTTCGGCGAGGAAACGCGAACCGCGCCCGTTGCCGAAGCGCTGGCGCGGGAAAACGCCTTGTACCAAGATGGTACAAGGACGGAGGAATATACCAGCGCGTCCGTGGCGGAACTGGAAGCCGACGTTAATGCGGGGAAAGTCATATCCCTGCTCGACCTTTCACAAGCGTTAAACGCTGAACGAAAAAGCGGCAATAACCGCAGCGCAGCGCCCAAAGCCAGACCGACGCTAATGGAGCGGCTTGAGGCGGGCAAGCAGAAAGCGGCAATGCAAGGCCAGCACGACGCGCAGAAAAATAAGGAACGGGAGGTCAGGGAATGACGGATAAGTTAAAAGCGGCGCTCGAAAAAGCCGCCGCGTTCATCGTTGAAACGAGCGCGCGGGAAACAACTTCGGGAAACTATTTCTTCTACCCGGAGGATATGCCTGACAATATTCTGCCCGCAAACTTGTATTCTGAGCATTTGCAAAGCATAGTTAAAATAATGCTTGAATACGAGGCCATCCCGGAAGTGGACGTTTCGGAATACGGTTCGCTGGACGTTATGGTTTATTTGGATTACTGCCCGAACTTTGAACCGGACGCGGACGAACGTGACGATTACCCGGACGACAGGGAAATTCTTGACCCGTTAAAGTCAAGACAGAAAAACAAAATTGAATTCAGGGAAACAAAGAACCCCGCCGCGAAAACCACGCTTATGGAACGGCTGGAAGCGGGCAAGCAGAAAGCGGCGCAACAGGAACAATCCGGCGCACCCAAATCAAAAAAACGGGAGGAACGGGAATGAACACAGAGCTTTTTACCATTGAGGAAGAAAACCTTATCTGCATTTTTGACACAAGCGGGCGCGACGCGCTCATATCAAGCATACGCGACGCCATGCCCCATTTTGACGAGCCGGGTATGGACGAGATCGCCGAAAGCGTCCTGAAAAAGCTGGACGCTATGACCGGCGCGGAGTTTTCCGCGCTTACATTCAACCCTGTTTATGATAATGACGACGACGAAACGGAGGTGTAACGCCTTATGGCAAGCAAAGTGCAACTATATCAAACCATCGCGGAACGGGCGGCGAAGGATGTCAGTAACAAGCGCGGGAGCTGGACTGGCTTCCTCGACACCGCCGCGCGGCTGTACAAATATTCCTTTCCCGACCAACTGCTGATTCACGCCCAACGCCCCGACGCCATCGCTTGCGCCCCCATCGAAACATGGAACGATACCTTTAATCGCTGGGTACAGCGCGGCTCAAAAGGCATCGCGCTCATTGACGATTCAGGCAGCTACCCGCGCTTGAAATACGTTTTTGACGTGAACGACACCGAAGCGTCGTTATACAATTCCCGTCCCGTCTACCTTTGGGAAATGCGTCAGGAACACAGGAAGCCGGTCTTGGAGGCGCTCGGCAAGGTCTATGACGACGTGGGCGACACGCTCGCGGATTCGTTCCGCAACATTGCGCGTCAGCTTGCCCGCGAATATTATGTAGATAACGCCCGCGAGATTCGTTACCGCGCCGAGGACAGCTTCCTTGAGGAATTTGACGATTTCAACCTCGGCGTCGTGTTTGAGGACGCGCTTTCAAGCAGCATCGCGTATACCCTCATGTCCCGCTGCGGCTTTGATACCGCCGAATACTTTGAGGACGAGGATTTTCAATTTATCTTTGACTTCAACACGCCGGACATGGTACACGCCCTCGGAACGGCGACAAACGAATTATCCGCGCAAGTCCTGAAAGACGTTGAACTCGTAGTCAAAAAATATGAGCGGCTGTACGCCGCCGACCTGTCTGCCGACAGGCAAGAAAGGAGCGAACAGAACCATGAGCGTACCCATAACATACACACAGAGCGGGGATTATCTGCTGCCGGACATCAAACTGAGCGAGCCGCCGAAGGAACTGACCGAACCCCTCGGACGGTACGGGAGGATGAGGAAAGCGTTTCTGAACGACCACAGGAAGATAACCTACAACTCGATGCTGCTGAAAGAAACGCTGTTCCCGCATTTGAGGGAAATCGAAGCGGCGGCGAACGCGAGGCTGGAGCAGATAATGAGCCTCCTGACCGAGCGGAACAGCCTGCCCGACAAGGCGAGCGACCCGATGGGCTGGACGGCGGCGATGAACACGCTGAAGTCGCAGGCCGACGAGATAGTCCTGAACGAACTGATTTACGCCGACTAAACGAAACACCCGGAACGCCGCTCACACCGAGCGGCGTTTCTGATTCACACGGAGCCTTGTACCAATCTGATACAAAGCTGACCGAAGCCATATCAACCTCGTCCGTAACAGTAGACGAGGTTGATTCCATTTTACGCGACGGCGGCAACGGCTTTCATAACAGCAAAGAAAGCGTACTGCGTATCGCGGCGCATTTTGCAAAGAATCTGACGCCGGAGCAAAACGCTGATTTTCTGCGGAGCGAGTACCTGTCTGGACGTTGGGGGCATACGCCGCAACCGGGCGGCAAGGGCTACCAATTCGGCGCACAGCAGACCGCCGTGTGGTTTGACGAGAGCGGTATCGCCATCGGGCGCGGCAAGTCCGCGATCTACGCGACCGACCGCGTTCACCTGACATGGGAGCTTGCCGCCGAGCGCGTCAAAGCCTTGTACGACGCCGGTATGTTCGTTTCCCATGATCTGCTGGACGAAGCCTTATACAACGAGAGTAAGGAACTCGCAAGCGACGTTATAGAGATATATAAAAACATAACGCGCGGCATAAGCGATATTCGCTGGGAAATCCGCAAGGCAATGGATAAGGAGCAGAGAGAGGTGACCGACAACGATTGGAAAAACCGCCGCTATCTTATACGGGGATTGACGGAGCTTGAATACAAGGCGGAACTGCTTTTATCCGATAATTACAACGCTTCGCCGGAAGAAATCATGGAGCTATACAACGAAACGCTCAACGTGCCGGAGGAAATACCGGAGGATTGGCGCTTCAATGATCTGCATCCCACCGTGGACGAGCGGGTTACGGAATTGCTGCACGATAAAAGCAAATACGGCGGGTATGAGCGTATATTGAGCCGACTGAAAGACGACATGGCCGCCATCGCGGACGAACCTAAAACATCCATTCGCTTTTGGCGCAACCCCCACCGACTTTTGAGCAATCTCGAAAAAGCCGCCATACCTCCCAACGGCTTCCCCGTCGCGGAGTATCAGCCGCTCAGTTATATGCGTTTCATCACCGACGACGAAGTAGACCACTTCCTCATGCGCGGCGGCAGATACACCGAGGGGAAGCTGCGCGTACTGTCGCATTTCCTCCAAGACCACACGCCGAAAGAGCGGCAGGATTTTCTGAAAAATGAATACGGTCACGGCGGCGGCACATGGCTTGACGGATGGAGCAACGCCGAACCGGGCAAAGGCATCAATCTAAAACGCGAAGGCTGCGAGGACGTAAACCTCAACTGGAACAAAGCAACCAAGCGGACGGAGGAACTGATAAAAACCGGGCGCTACGCTTCCCGCGCCGACATTAGCAATGTTTTCAACTATGAGCGCATTATGCTCGGCAGGATGATAAACAATTTTTACTACGATCTGCCGGAGGAAGATTACCCGCGCCCATTCCCGAAGGAGTTAGACTTCCATCATCCCAAAGCGGACGAATGGGCGGCGCTTAATGAGTTTCTTGACGACCCCGAACGCATAACCGCCGTACTCGCGCAGATGCAGTATGCTTTTGTGAACACGCCGGAGGAAGATAGATACTACAACACGCGGAGCGCGGGCTTTCACAACCTTTCCGCGTTCCATGAGGGGACATACACGCTTTTTCCGGGCTTGGCGGACATACCCGACCCGGAGTTTGCCGTTACGCGGGGACAGCAGCCCGCGCCGGTGTTCACCGCGCCGGCCGCGCAAAACGAGCAACTGAATTTGTTTGACTTTGAGCCGCCGCCTGAACTGCCAAGCGTGGAGGAACAGCAAGTCAAAATCGAACGGGCAGCAAAACCGACAGCCGAGGCAAACGCCCCGGCTGTTTCTCTGCCTATCACCCAAGACGAGATTGACGCGCTTCTGCTGACCGTAAGCGCCGAAAGCAAAGAGCGTATCGCGGCGCAGTTTGCCGACAATCCCCGTTCGCGTGAGGCCGTACAGCTTGTGCGCGAGATTTACGGCGGCATTGAGGAAACCATGCCGCGTTTGGACGGCGCGGACGGTTACTTAGGCATTTTAGGCGAAAGTACCGGCGTCGCCATAGCGCGGGGAACGCCCGCGTCTGCGCCGTTATCCGAACGCCCGCCCGCTGAAACCTTGACCCTGCCGTGGGCGGCGGTTATCAAGCGCGTCGCGGAGCTTGCCGGGGACGGGCGGTTTAACGAAAGCCGCGATCCATATACCTTGTTCGAGCAAATACGCGAGGAACTATCCGGGCGCGGCTTTGCGGTGTCGGGCGAACTGATTGAGGACGGCATAAACGAATACAACGCAAACGGCGGCAGAGGCGATTTTCAGGACGTTGCCGATTTTATCGAGGACGAATACCTGACGGAAGAACCTGAGCCGGAAGCGGAACATGACCTCACGCTTTATGAGGAATATTTGCAAGTAAAAGCGGAATACCCCGACAGCATTGTCTTATTCCAAATCGGCGAGGCTTTTGAGATTTACAACGAGGACGCGGATACGGCATCGCGGGTGCTTAACATTTCGCGCCTGCTGCGGGATTTCGACGGACACCCGGAACGGGTCAGGGTTGCGGAGATACCGTTTGATAATTTTTCCGACTGTCTTGACAAGCTGTACGAAGCCGGGAACGGGGTTGCCCTGTCACCGCTCAAACCTGACGGCAGCCGCTCAGACACAATAAACATACCGCAGGAAGATGAACCCGCCACGGAACAAGCGGTTGAAGCCGACGCCCCGCAAGGTATAGCGCCGGATGATGATACGTCGAAAAACACTTCAACCGCCGAACCCGCGCACTTGGACGAGAATGGCGAAATCCCCGAAATGGCTATGGAAGGCTTTTTTGACGAGCCTGCCGAGCTTGACTTCGATACCGTGGCGCAAACCGTATTGGAGCGCGTCATGGCTGACCCGGACTATATAAAAGCGCTCGCCGATGCAACAATCCGCAATACCCTACGAGGCGCTTGTACGATTGCGATTGAGAAATCAATCGGCGACCACTTCAACGACGAGCCGGATGTGTTCCGCCGCTACTTCGGCGACGATGACTTCAACGATAGCCTATTCAACTTCGTACTCAAACAGTCATGGGAGAGCAAAACAAAACCGGATTTAACGGCCTCGAACGAAACCGCCGCGCCTGAAAAGACACGGGAAATCTTGTACGGGCTTGTAACCAAAATGCGGAACGGCGAGCTTTTATACGAGGACGCGGAAAAAGCGGCCAACGAATTAAAACTGTTTGTTGGCGAATATGGCGATCAAGACCCGGACGAGCATCAGGGCGCAAGTATGTACGTTTTCTGGAATTTGACGGGCAGCCGCCACGACAGCAGCCTTATATGGGCTGACTACATTGTCAACGATGACAGAACCCTTGGCAGCGTAAAGAATATCGAAATTGATTTTAACGCTTTCGGTATTGAACCGTCGCCCCCTCCGATTGCGGAACAGGGACACGCTTCACGCGACGATGAAGAAGCGGAGCCGCCTATCCCCGTATCGCCGGACAGCCCGCCGCCTGTGTTTTTCGTGGATTGGGAAACGGCGCAGCGCGACTTTGACTTGCGCCTTTACAACGACCGCGACCTCATCGGCTACAACAAGGACGGCGTGAAGTACGAGCTTGGGCGCATGGGCAAGCTCACCTACACCACGACGACGACCGGCGTTACGCCGTGGGGCCAAGTTTTGGGCGTCACCGATATTCCCCGCGACATTTGGGAACAGATGAACGCCTACCGCGACGGCGGCCTGACCGACAAACAGGTGCGGGATAACTATATCAGCGTCCTGAACGGTTTTCGGGACTATAAAGCCGCTAACCTTGACCAAGCAAATCAGGATTTGATTGACGTGCTGGAAAACGCCCTGCTTACGCAAGAGGACAAGGACACGATACGCGGCAGGCTCACGGAAGGCATGATAAACCTTGATATGGCTGTCATGCTCTCCCGCGACCACGAGGGCAAACACAACTACGACGCCATGACCTTGACAAGCGGCGAAACAGCGGATTACGCCGCCAATTCTCACTGCGTCTTGATTGATATTCAAGACAAATTCGACACCAAGCTCAGTTTCCCGTGGTTTGACGTTGCCCCCGTCGTCCGGGCGCTGGCAATCAAATGGGACGCCGAGCGGCAAACCGAACATGAAGCACTGGAGAATCAGTACGGCACTTTCACCGAGATAACCGACCCCGCCGAACTTGCCGAGATTGAAGCGATTTTCGGCGATGGCAAGCCGAAGGTAAGCCTTATCGCCGGTCAGCGCGTCGTCCTTGATTTGCGCGAAAAGCTCCGCGATTCATTGGTGCATGACGCGCCGTTTATCGCGGGCGACTTCATTGTTGATGAAATCAACGGTGATAATGTCGCGGTAACTGCTCATTACAAGGACTACGACGGCAAAGACGCGAGGTTCCCCACTACCCTAACCCTTGACGAAGTGGAGCAGTACACCGTCAAACCTTTCGCGGATTTGCTTTATGAGGAAGAACATCCCATAGCCGATGAAGTCACGGCGTATTATCTGCTTAAATACCAGGATGGTATAAACGCGGGCGCGGTATTAGACCATGAAACACTTGCGTTGATAACAGAACCCGCCTCCCTCTACATTATTTGCGCCGAAGCGTGTCATATTGCGGAAAACGAAATGAAGAACTACAACACGATCTTCCGCAAGATGCCCCGCGACTGGAATCTGTTGCCCGAAGCGGTACAAGACCAACTCCGCGCCGCTAAACCCGAATATGAACAGCAATGGCTTGAATCCACACAACATCAGCGTGACTTTGAAGCATGGCAGAGGGCGCGTGAGGAAGCCGAACAACCCGTATCGCCGCGTTTTTCTGTCAAGCCCGTTACCCGTGTAGAGCAGATTTCAAGCGACCCGCGCATTGTCAGTCTTTTAAGCAAAGGCGAGAGCGCAACGTCATACGGCATATACGACAACCATAGAGAACGTTACTTAAAAACGCCCGACGAACGCTATGTAACCTTCAATACCGAAGCGGAAGCGACAGCGTATATCGTAACGCTTGAGGCACAGCTTAAACATTTGCAAGACCTCAACGAAGCCGTTTCGGGCATATACGGACAAATCAGGCCATTGCCGCAATTTCCAACGCTTGAAGCGATAGAAGCCGAGCTTGACCGCAAGGTTGGGCTAATGAGCGGCAATCCCAACTACGAGAAAATCAAAGAAGCGGCTGGATATTGGAAATTATGGCGTACTATGTCCAACTTAGACGGCATAAGCGCAGATGTTATATGCGAAAAGCTGTGCGAAGCAAACGACGAGGACGCGGTAAAATGGATGTCCGGCGTAGATTGGGATAACTGGCGGAACTATTTGGGTTTCGTCATTTTTAATGATTCCCATGCCGCGCCCTATCCCGACCGCATTGAACAAAACGGGCTTTTACGCGCTTTTTATGACGCTTTCGGCAAGGACGAGGCTTTGGCAATCGCGCTTGGCGACGCAGTAACCCGCAGCAAGCAAGACAGGTTTTTGGAAAACATAATCAAGCAGCGGCACATAAAGGCGGCTTTGTACGACGTACTGAAAGACGAGGATAAAACGGAGCAAGCCTTTTTACTCGTCGTAGCGCAGGAGCAAAGCGCGGAACTGCCGCGTGAAAACGTCCCGGAAGTAACGGCAGCAAACTTCCGCATCACCGACGACCGGCTCGGCGAGGGCGGCGCAAAGGTCAAATTCCGCAACAACATGGACGCTATCAATCTTCTGCATAATTTGGAGCTTGACAGCCGCAACGCAACGCCGGAGGAACAGGAAATACTTTCGCGCTATGTCGGATGGGGCGGCTTGCCGCAGGCGTTCGACCCGGACAACAAGCAATGGGAAAACGAATACCTCGAACTCAACGCCGCGCTGTCCCCGGAGGAACACAAACTGGCGCAGGCCAGTACCCTCAACGCGCATTACACGTCGCCGGTCGTTATAAAGGCTATGTACGAAGCGATTGAGCGCATGGGCTTCCAAAAAGGCAACATACTGGAGCCGTCCTGCGGCGTCGGTAACTTCTTTGGCCTGCTGCCGGATTCCATGCGCCAAAGCAAGCTGTACGGCGTGGAGCTGGACAGCGTGACGGCGCGGATTGCAAAACACCTGTACCCCAACGCCGACATCAAGGAAATGGGCTACGAAAAGACCAATATGCCCGACGCTTTCTTTGACCTCGCCATCGGCAACGTACCTTTCGGCAGTTATGGCGTCGTGGACAAACGCTACGACAAGCACAAATTTTCCATTCACGATTACTTTTTTGCCAAGACCCTCGACCAAGTGCGTCCGGGCGGCGTTGTCGCGTTCATCACGTCCAAGTACACAATGGATAAGCAAGACCCAAGCGTCCGTAAGTATATCGCGCAGCGGGCCGACTTGCTCGGCGCGGTACGGTTGCCGAACGACACATTCCTCAAAAACGCCGGCACGGAAACGACGATGGATATTCTGTTCCTCCAGAAGCGCGACCGACCAATGGCCGTTGAGCCGGAATGGGTGCATTTGGGGTATGCGGAGGACGCGGGCGGCTCCGGCAGTCAGATACCCGTCAACCGCTATTTTATCGACAATCCCGAAATGATGCTCGGAAAGATGGCGCTGGACGAGCGGATGAACAACAAATACGGCAGCAATGACGTAACGTGCTGCCTGCCTACAGAGGGCGCGGATTTAGCGGAGCAGCTAAAGGCCGCGCTTCTTAATTTACGGGGGACATATACCGTAGAGGAACTGGACGACATTGAGGGCATCGACAACCACGCGATCCCGGCGGATCCCGCCGTCAAGAATTTCAGCTATACCGTGGTGGACGATACGGTGTATTTCCGCGAGAACTCGCTGATGTACCCGGTAGACCTCCCCGCGACCACGCTGGAGCGCATAAAAGGCATGATTGAAATGCGCGACTGCGTACATGAGCTTATCGCCTTGCAGCTTGACGAGCATGAGGACGCGGAGATTACGGCGAAGCAAGCTGAACTCAGCGCGTTATACGACCATTTCACGGCCGGTTACGGGCTTATCAACTCGCAGGGCAACAACCGGGCGTTCAGCGCCGACAGCGCCTATTATCTGCTCTGCTCGCTTGAAATATTGGACGAGGACGGCAATCTGGAGCGCAAGGCCGATATGTTCACCAAGCGCACCATCAAGCAGAAGGTAGTCATTACCCACGTCGATACGGCGAGCGAGGCGCTGGCGGTGTCGCTCGGCGAAAAAGCCCGCGTCGATATTGGCTTTATGTCGGAACTGAGCGGCAGGGACGAGCAGACGCTTTTCAATGAACTGCGCGGCGTTATCTACCGCGACTTCAACGGCTTCCCTGACGGCAAGTACGTCTACCGCACGGCTGACGAGTTTCTGTCCGGCAACGTCCGCGAAAAGCTCAAAAGGTATCAGCAGGGTTTGACGTACACGAACGAGGAACACCCGAATTACGAAACCGTCTGCGACAACATCGCCGCGCTGGAAAAGGCCATGCCGAAAGACCTCGACGCTTCGGAGATCGCCGTCCGGCTCGGCGCGACATGGATTGACCCGGAGTATGTGCAGCAGTTTATGTATGAACTGTTGCAAACGTCGTGGCGCAATCAAAGCACCTATCAAATCAAGTACCATCAAATTACCGGCGAATGGCAAGTGACCGGCAAGAACCGTGGCATTTACAGCGATATTCACGCCACCGTGACCTACGGCACAGGCCGCATGAACGCCTATCAAATCATTGACGACACGCTGAATCTGCGCGATGTGCGCGTGTACGACTACAAAGAGGACGCGGACGGCAGGGAAAAGCGCGTACTCAACAAAAAGGAAACCACCCTCGCGCAGCAGAAGCAGGAGCAAATCAAGCAGGCGTTCAAGGATTGGCTCTGGAAAGACCCGGAACGGCGGCAGACGCTTGTTAAGGTATACAACGAGAAATTCAACAGCGTCCGCCCCCGCGAGTATGACGGGAGCCATATCACCTTTTCCGGCGCGTCGCCGGAGATCACCATGCGCCAGCACCAGCTTAATGCCATCGCCCATATCCTCTACGGCGGCAACACGCTTTTGGCGCACGTCGTCGGCGCGGGCAAGACGTTTGAGATGGTCGGCGCGGCAATGGAAGCCAAACGGCTTGGGCTGTGCCATAAATCCCTGTTCGCCGTCCCGAACCACCTGACCGAGCAATGGGCGGGCGAGTTTCTCAGGCTGTACCCCTCGGCGAATATCCTTGTCGCCACCAAAAAGGATTTTGAAATGCGGAACCGCAAGAAATTCTGCGCGAAAATCGCCACCGGCGACTATGACGCCGTTATCATCGGCCATTCGCAGCTTGAAAAAATCCCCATGTCACGGGAGCGGCAGGAGCGGCTTATTGAGGATCAGATTTGGGAAATCAAACAGGGCATCGCGGAACTGAAAGAATCCAACGGCGAACGCTGGAGCATAAAGCAGCTTGAAAAGACGAAAAAATCACTCGAAACACGGCTGACAAGGCTGCTTGACGGAAAAAAGCGCGATGATGTTGTTACCTTCGAGCAGCTTGGCGTTGACCGGCTGTTCGTGGACGAGGCGCACTACTACAAGAACCTCTTTTTGTATACGAAAATGAGGAATGTGGCGGGGCTTTCAACCTCAGAAGCGCAGAAATCCAGCGACTTATTTATGAAGTGTCAATACATGGACGAACTGACGACAAGGACGCACGGACGCCCCTGCGGTACGATTTTTGCGACGGGAACCCCAATTTCCAACAGCATGACGGAAATGTATACGATGCAGAGGTACTTGCAATACGACACGCTGGCGGCGAAGAACCTCACGCATTTCGACCAATGGGCGTCTATTTTCGGCGAAACGCAGACCTCTATCGAACTCGCGCCGGAGGGAACCGGGTACAGGGCACGGACGCGCTTTGCCAAGTTTCATAATTTGCCGGAACTCATGTGTATGTTCAAGGAAGTGGCCGACATCCAGACCGCCGATATGCTGAACCTCCCCGTGCCGGAGGCCAAGTTTGAAACCGTCGTTGTGGAGCCGTCCGATTTGCAAAAGGAAATGGTGCAGGAGCTATCCGAACGCGCCGCCGACGTGCAGGCGCGGCGCGTCGATCCGAGCGTCGATAATATGCTCAAAATTACCACGGACGGGCGCAAAATCGGGCTTGACCAAAGGCTTATTAACCCGCTATTGCCCGACTTTGAGGGCAGCAAGGTGAACGCCTGCACCGACAATGTTTTCCGTATATGGGACGAAACAAGGAACGGCAGGCTGACCCAGCTTGTTTTCTGCGATTTTTCCACGCCCAACAAGGACGGGCGCTTCAATATTTACGACGATATAAAAGCCAAGCTGGTTGAGCGCGGAATCCCGGAGCATGAGATCGCCTTTATCCACGACGCGGACACCGAAACGCGCAAAAAAGAATTGTTCGCAAAGGTGCGTCAGGGCAAGGTGCGGATACTGTTCGGCTCCACGGCGAAGATGGGGGCAGGCACAAACGTACAGGACAAGCTCATAGCCATCCATGACGCCGACTGCCCGTGGCGGCCGGCTGACCTTGAACAGCGGGCGGGGCGCATCGTCCGGCAGGGCAACCAGAACGACGAAGTACAGATTTTCCGTTACGCGACCTCCGGGACGTTCGACAGCTACCTCTGGCAGACGGTGGAGAATAAGCAGAAATTCATCTCGCAAATCATGTCGTCCAAATCGCCTGTCCGAAGCTGCGAGGACGTTGACGAAACCGCGTTGAGCTATGCGGAAATCAAAGCGTTATGCGCGGGCAATCCGCTGATCGCGGAGAAGATGAACCTCGACGTGGAAGTGGCGAAGCTGCGTATGCTCAAAGCCGAACACCAGAGCCAGCGTTACCGCCTTGAGGACGACCTTTTGAAGCATTATCCCGAAAAAATCACGGCGGTAAAAGAACGCATTGCGGGCATCGAAAAGGACATCAGGGCATACGCGGAGCAGAGCGCGAAAACGACGCGGTTACAGACCGGACTAAACGGAGCGGTGTCCGCTTCCGCCGTGTTTCCCGGCATGACAATCAACGGCGTGACGCACATGGAAAAAGAAGCCGCCGCCAAAGCGTTGCTCGAAGCCTGCAAGGGCGTCACGGACAAAAAAGATGTGGCAATCGGCGAGTATATGGGTTTCAAAATGTCGCTGCGTTTCGACAGTCATTTTAAGGAGTTTCATGTCCTGCTTCGGGGCAGCATGACCTATCAGCACGACCTCGGCACGGACGCTTTCGGCAACATCACCCGTATCAACAATGTGCTGAACGATTTACCCAAGCGGCTTGAGGGCGCGAAGGCACAGCTTGAAACGCTGTTATCGCAGCAAGAGGCGGCGAAACAGGAGATTGAAAAGCCGTTTGACTTGACCGCCGAACTCGCCGCGATGGAAGCGCGGCTCGCGCTGCTGAACGCCGAATTGAACATCGACGGCGACGGCGGTTTGGATGTTACCAACGACGCGGATAACCGCACGGAACGGGACGAGGACGACGAGCCTGACGAGGACTGCGAATACGACGAAGAACCCGAATATCAGGCGGCGTCCGCCAAGAGCGCGAGGCCGCCGATGCTGGAAACGATACGGTCGTACAGCGCGGACAAACAGGCAGCCGTTCCGGGTAAAAAACCATCGGAGCGGGACATATAACACGACAGGGCGGCGGGGCGTAAAAACCCCCGCCGCTATTTCTATTTCGGGAGGGCTGATAATGGATAACCAAGAGATAAAAAAGCCGAAGAAAAAACGGACGCGGAACCATTGTATCAATTTCGCGGTAACGGAACAGGAGCGCGAAATGATAGACCGCCGCATGGCGCAGACCGGCATTACAAACCGCCGCGCATATCTGCTGAAAATGGCGATTGACGGGCGCGTGATTCATATAGAACTGGAGAGCGTCCGGGAGATGGTGCGGCTGTTGTCGAACGCCACGAATAACATCAATCAGATCGCCAAACGCGCCAACGAAACCGGCAGCATTTATGCCGCCGACCTTGACGAGTTGAGCGGGCGGTACGAGGAAATATGGGGTCAGGCGAAAGTGATTCTGCGTAAGCTGGCCGACCTGTAGCGGGGTGCGTTATGGCGACTTCATGGCTGTACCCCATGCACATAAAAAGCAAGAGTAAATTCATAACCATAAAAGAGGGTACTGATTACAGCATGAACCCGATAAAAACCGTCAATAAAACCGCGCGGGAAGCCATTGAGGACGCCATCAAAGGCGGCACGGACTATTCCCAAAACCCGGAGAAAACCAATGGCGGCGAATTGGTCAAAGCCTACGAGTGCGACCCCCGGACGGTGACGGAGGAATTTATGCTTGCCAAGAAAGAATATGAGTACCTGACGGGGCGCAATCAGGGCAAGCGCGACATTCTTTTTTATCGTATCAGGCAGAGCTTCAAGCCCGGCGAAATTGAGCCGGAAAAAGCGCTGGAGGTCGGCTATGAATTGGGGATGCGCTGGACGAAAGGCAGACACGCTTTCATCGTTTCGGTTCATACCGACAAGGCTCACATTCATTGCCATATTGATTACAACAGCACCACCCTCGATTGTCGCGGGAAGTATGATAATTTCAAAAATTCCTCATTCGCTTTACAGCGATTGTCGGACATAATTTGTCTTGAACACGGTCTTTCGATAATCGAAAATCCGAAGCCGTCCAAAGGGCAGAATTACGCAAAATGGCTTGGCAATAAAGAACCCACATGGCATGAAAAGCTGCGCCGGAAAATCGACGAGGTGCTGCCCGCCTGCCCGACGTTTGACGATTTCCTTTCCGCGCTGAAAGCGGCGGGCTACAAGGTCAACAGCAACCGCAAGCATATCTCGGTTATCGCGCCCGGATCATATTTAAATCAATCGGCTTGTATCCGAAGCCGATTGATTTTATTTGCAGCTCAACATAAACCTTATTGTCAGGTTCAATTGCAATTAACCGCCCATTCAATTTCATATCCCCCTATCTGTATTCCTGGATCCGGATTTACGTTTACCCCCCATTTATCTCCACCACTGTAAAATCCTTCATAAGTCCATTCTTCTTGCGAGATTGCTAATAATTCTTTTTTTGCATTATGATTGGATTACATGACGAGATATATGTTGAATTTCCATGCTTCAAATGGTAAAGTATAGGGGTTGTTGGTTCTTCCTGAATCATTGCCATACCCGACGGTCAGAGATAGACAACCTACAGAAAGCAAAGCAAAGGATTAAAGCTATGTTACAGCTAAATCAATTGAACAAATACCGCGAAGGCAATCGCCTTGAGGTTAAGAAGGCAGAGGGAGGTTTGCCCAGAAGCCTTTGGGAAACCTATTCCGCTTTCGCTAATACGAACGGCGGTGTTATTCTTCTTGGTGTCACGGAACTGGAGGACAAATCGCTTTCCGTCATAAATCTATCCAACCCTGAGAAATTGGTAAGCGATTTTTGGAACACATTCAATAACCGTGAAAAAATCAGCGCAAGCATATTGCTTAACAAACATGTCCGCATCGAAACAGTCGATGAGAAGAGAATTGTTGTTATCGAAGTTCCGCGAGCCGACCGGGGCTTGCGTCCGGTTTTTATTAACCAAAACCCTTACACAGGAACTTTTCGTCGAAACGCTGAGGGTGATTATCATTGCTCTCAGGAAGCAGTAAGGGCGATGATCCGCGACAATGGTGAAAGAACACAGGATATGCTGGTGTTAGATAGCATGTCGCTGGATGTGTTTGATTACGAGAGCCTGCGGCATTACCGCAACCGCATGAAGATTACTCGTCCCGGTCATGTGTGGGAAATGCTTGAGGATATGGAATTCTTGCAAAAGTTAGGCGCTATCGGCGTTGGCGAGGACGAAAAGCTGCATCCCACCTCAGCGGGGGTCTTAATGTTTGGTTTTGAGTACGAGATTGTGCGGGAGTATCCTAACTATTTTCTTGACTATCAAGAGCACTATGATGTTGATGTGCGTTTTACCGATCGCATACATTCAACTTCCGGCGAATGGAGCGGCAATATCTTTGACTTTTTCTTCAAGGTATATAATAAGCTGGTTCAAAACCCTAGCATCAGAGTTCCCTTCAAAATGAGTGATGGGTTGACACGACTTGACGATACACCGATACATGTGGCTCTCCGCGAAGCTCTGGCGAACTGCGTTTCAAATGCGGATTACTATGGCGAGCGCGGTCTGGTAATTCGCAACAACATAGACGAAATAGTTTTTGAAAATCCCGGCCTCTTCCGTGTCGAATTGCACGAAGCGCTCAGCGGCGGTGTTTCATCTCCACGAAACGCAGTGATTCTGAAAATGCTCAATCTTCTTAATATCGGCGAACGCACCGGAAGCGGTATTCCCCTGATTTTTAAAGCGTGGAAAGACGAAGGGTTCAACGAGCCGGTGTATACTGAACAAGTTAATGTCAACAGGAGCATTTTATCGCTTTCTTTGGCAATAACAAGCGATAAAAAACAAGCGATAAAAACAAGCGATAAAAAACAAGCGATAACCAAAGCCAACGCCAATCCGAAAACCGGAATAAGCGATGACAGAAAGCGCTGTATTCTCGATTATTTGACTTTTCATACCGCTTCCACTTCAAAGGAAGTTGCCGAACACCTCGGCATCGGTTCCGATCGCGCACGTGTATACCTACATGAGTTAGTCTCTGGAGGGTTCGTAATTGCGGAAGGCAAAAACCGCAATAGGACATATAGGTTAAATCGCATTTCCCGGGATTAAGACGCGCAGACCTAGTACTCCGATTGTAACTGTTCAGAACCGGTGAAGATGGTTGTTTCTGTTCACGCAAAACGCAACCAAGGACGGTTGAGTGCTCGCGAATTGGCGCATGGATGCGCCACTGAGCGATTGCGGGAACAGAAATAACCGTCTGAGCGCAAGGTTCTGAACAGTTACCTCCGATTAATAAATAACTGGTATAATGTGTCTAGGGGCAATGCATTACGCATTGCCCCTGACTCCTTTGCGCTTTAGTCGTCGTATGTGTAGTTCCCACCGATCAGGTCGAAGACAAGCATCAGGTCTAGGAGGCTAAT
>Ga0099364_10006857_pt1 | contig 16454 bp, 10 predicted proteins | sample TergutTh196P3_FD_73070 | JGI IMG/M metagenome (GOLD analysis project Ga0099364, IMG submission 73070) | Microcerotermes parvus P3 segment gut microbial communities from Pointe-Noire, Republic of the Congo - Th196 P3 | ecosystem: Host-associated > Arthropoda: Insects > Digestive system > Gut ...
CGAAATTGTTCTTATTTTTGCTTGTCAGACTGTTCAGCGGGTTTTTGTCGTCCGTCTGTGCCTGGATTTCCGGCTTGATGTTTTTCCATTTTGCCCCGCCGTTTGTGCTGTAGGCCGCGGCGGTGAAGTTTGCCGGGATGGTGAGGCTCTCGGTTGTGAGGTTTACGGCGAATTTGCTGTGTGCTATGTCTGTCGCCGTGGCGATTATGTCATCGGCGAGGTAGTCGATGCAGCACCCGGGAGGCGGGGGTGGTGACCAAATGCACACCGGGCTGTAGCGGTCTTCAGTGGTGCCATCGCCCAACTGGCCGCTCTCGTTTATCCCACATACCCAGAGGCTTCCATCGGTTTTGAGGGCTATGGTGTGGTGATTGCCGGTAGAAACTTTTATCCAAGTTTCATTCCCGAGTTGCATGAATTCTGTATGCTCCTCATCTGAGCCAAATCCAAGCTGACCCCAATAATTATCCCCCCAACCCCATAAGGTACCATCACTTTTGAGGGCTATTATGTACTGAGACCCATATGATAAATCTGCCAAACCCGCATCATTTCCTATTTCTATCATCTCTCTTCTCTCGTATTCACTAAGAATATATCTGTTGTTCCAGTGCCAGATGTAACCATCTGTTGTGAGACCAGCCGAGGAAGAGTATGTTGTTGATACTGCTGCCCACTTTTTATCAGTTCCGATTTGTGTAAAAACAGGGTTCGGCTCAATCGCCCAATATTCCCCTGAATCAAATATCGCCCCGCAAAGCCAAAGCGTTCCATCTGATTTAATTGCCGTGGTGCTATCATGACCAGCCGACACACTTGCCCAATCTTTATCATTACCAGCTTGCACAGGCTCATAGCGGTCTTCCGTTGTTCCATCGCCGAGCTGCCCAAGCCCATTGGCACCCCATGCCCAGAGGCTGCCGTCAGTTTTAATTGCCATGGTATAGAAAGTACCCGCTGACACACTCGCCCAATCGTTATCTGTTCCTACTTGAACAGGCTCATAGCGGTCTTCAGTTGTTCCATCGCCAAGCTGACCACGACCGTTATTCCCCCAAGCCCAGAGAGTGCCATCAGTTTTGATAGCTACTGTGAAGTCTTCCTCTCCCACCGATACACTTTCCCAATCTTTATCTGTGCCGACTTGTGCGGGAAAAGGGTTTGGTGTATCATAATCAGACGTAGTGCCATTTCCAAGCTGACCGTACTCGTTGTTACCCCAAGTCCACAAGGTGCCATCAGTTTTTATAACAGCGGTGTGAACCCCTGTTGAGAATTGTTTAATCCCAGGCATATCCTCCCATATCTGGGCTGTATCTGCCTTCGCAGACAGAGGCAGCAGCATTACAAACATCACCACGGCTAATATTTTGCTTAACATTTTTTTCATCGAAATCATCTCCTTAATAATATTGTATGTAGTTATATGCTGAAAAGTCTTGCCTGTTTTGGGCTATGTAATTTGAACCGGGGAGCTTTTGCTTGTGTTCGTACCATCGCCCAGCTGACCGGAAGTATTCCGCCCCCACGCCCAGAGAGTGCCGTCAGTTTTAATTGCCATTGTGCAAGAATAACCCGCTGAGACACTTTTCCAGTCGTTGTCGCCATTAGATTCCTGCACCATTGCAGTGCCGCCTGTTGTGGTTCCATTACCAAGCTGTCCGCCTGAATTGCCTCCGCAAGACCAAAGGCTGCCGTCGGTTTTAATAGCTACCGTGTGGTTGTCTCCCGCTGATACACTGACCCAATCTGTATTTGTACCTACTTGTGTCGGGGCTCTTCTTTGCGTTGAATTGGCAGCGTTACGTCCGAGCCGGCCATCATCATTTGCCCCCCAGGTCAACAAACTTCCGTTTGCCCTAATCCCTGCTGAGTGCTCATGTCCTACAGATATGGCAACCCAATCGGTATAACCTCCATTAACGCCTATGGGTCTGGCTGCAGGTGATGTTACAGAATCACTGCGTCCAAGCTTTTGATTGTCTGGGTCGCCCCAAGAGTAAAGGATTCCATTTCTAATTGCCATACTATGGAGACCGCCCTTTGAAATAGTTGTCCAATTGTTATTTGTCGAGAAACTTACCAATGTTGGAGTGAGCCTGTCGTTGTTGTTCCCGCTACTACCATCACCAACAGCCCCATAGTAATTATACCCCCAACCATACAAAACGCCACCGATTCTCATCCCTAAAGTATGAGAATACCCCGTTGACACTTGAATCCAATCGCTATCTGTGCCAACTTGCACAGGTGAAGATTGATTAATGGTATTTCCAATTCCAAGCTGACCGCGGTAATTATATCCCCAGGCGTAAAGCCTCCCAAGGGTGTCAATTGCCATCGTGTGTGACCCTCCGGCTGACACGCTTGCCCATTCCCCCCCGCTTATGGGGTGCTCAACTTGACCGGGGACATTTGCAGCCCCTGTACGCCCAAGTTGCCCATAACTGCTACTCCCCCAGCTCCACAGGGTACCATCCTCTTTTATAGCAACCGTGTGGGTACCGCCAGCCGAGACCTCCACCCACGGCACCGGGGTTGGTTCCGGAGTGGGCTCCGCCGTTGGCTCCGCTGTAGGTTCCGCTGTCGGTTCCGGAGTAGGCTCTGGCGTTGGTTCCGGCGTTGGTTCCGGAGTCGGTTCTGGAGTTGGCTCCGGTGTCGGTTCTGGAGTTGGCTCCGACGTCGGTTCTGGTGTCGGTGCCGATGTGGGCTCCGGCACGGCTCCCGGCTGCCAGCGCAGCAGCGGATAGGGGGAGATTGCAGGGTTCATCACCCATACATTATCAAAATCCCAGCCAATGCTCTGGTAAAGTGCTGACGAATTGATTAATTCCGCCAGAGGCTTTGCCGTGCCGACAGACGGCAGAGGGACAGTGTCGCCGTTTTTCTTTTTCAATGCTATGTCGCTGCGGTAAAAGCCGCTGCCACGTGTATCTCTTCCGGCGTAAATCCCTATGTAATTGCTGTTTATCTTGTTGTTCTTAACCTGCTGCGACAAGACCACAGAGCTATAGACATTTCCGTAAGTGGGCGATGAAAAATCCCCTATGATACTGCCAACAGAACCGTTTGCCGTATCCAATATCTCTATATTTCCGGAGACATAACAGCGCCGCGCCCCTGCCCATCCCGAGGATGAACTCTCTTTTGCTACCCCCGCAATACCTCCGGCATCTGTGTTGCCTGTTACATTGCCCGAGGAATAACAGTCTTCAGCTAAAGCTGAGGTGCTGCTCGTTGCGTCTAATTGTCCCGCAATGCCGCCAACTCTTGCGTTAGAGCCTGTTACGACTGCCTCAGAAAAGGATCTCCTGACAGAACCGTTGATATATCCCACGATTCCACCTACATCGCTATTGCCGTCAACCGTACCGGATGTGCGGCAATATTCAATTGCGGGAAGAGGATCGACCGCAAGCTTGGAATCACGTCTCGCCTGACCAATAATTCCGCCTGTGCTGTTTTTTCCTGTAACGCCCCCATTGAAGGAGCAGCTGCTGATGATGGTAGTGTCTTCTGAGCGGCCGGCCAATCCCCCGGCATAGCTTGATGAGTTGTTAGCCGTCACCGTTCCGCTGGCATGGCAATCGGTTAGTGTCAGTGTACCTATAGCACGCCCAACAATTGTCCCCACATATTGAGTTCCCGAGACCGTGGCATTCTCTATTGTCAGATCCTTGATTGTTGTGTTGTTCACACTGCCAAATAAACCTATGTATGCACTCCCGGAAACAGCTAACCCGGTGATTTTTTTGTTGCTTCCGTCAAATGTGCCGGTGAAGCGGGTTGAGCTGGATGTGCCTGTGCCTATCGGAGTCCATGTGCCTGCCAGGCTGATGTTGTTCATAAGCTTGAAATGCTCGCCTGTTGTCAGGTGCTGCCTGATATGGTCTAACTGCAGCTGGGTGGAAACTTGCCATGGATTCCCGGATGTCCCTCCCTCCGTTGCTCCTGAGCCAGTCATAAGTATACCATGACTGCACGATACAGATGCGCCTGCCTTGGGCGATGAGAAGGTAAAGAACGACAGTACCATGATAAAAACCATGGTCAGAGAAAAAACTCTGCGGATTTTGGTGTTGGATAATAATTTTTTCACGCTAAATCTCTCCTTTAGTTAAATTTTTGATTCTGGCTTTTCCGCAGGTCATCTGCGGAATAAGGAAACGCCCTCCGCCTGAACAGCCTCACTCCTTTCCTGCGATTGTCTGGTAGCTTCCTCTGTATTAAGTGTAAACCCTGAACCAGCTTTAGAGTCAACCCCTTTTTTAAAAAAATTTAATTTATTTTTTATTCAGCATAAAAAACGATAAAACCATTGGAATATCAAGGGCTTTATCGTTTGACATAAAAAGGCTGAGGGCTAGAGTGTGACCTTTTTATGGTAAATAGCTGCCTAAAAATCTAACCTGTGGTGAAGATTTTGGCCCTTCAGCAGCCACCCTTCCCTGACAGATGATATGCCAGGGGGGTGGGAGAGGGTGTCTATAACGCAGCAATTTGCGGTTGGTGTATTGACATGCCAAGCGGGATATGTTAGGATAGGCAGGAAAAATCGGTTAAATAAATAAATCGAATAAAAAAGGAGAAAAGAACAGATGAAAAGAATGGTTGAAATCGTAGACGTTATCGGCAGACAAATAATTGACAGCCGCGGAAATCCCACTGTTGAGGCGGAGGTGGTTGTTGAGAATGACAGCGGCCTGTATGTAGGGCGTGCTGCCGTTCCATCGGGCGCATCTACCGGCAAATTTGAAGCCTGTGAGCTCCGCGATGGGGAAGGTGCCTATATGGGCAAGGGTGTGATGAAGGCGGTTGAGGCAGTAAACACCGAAATCGCCGAGGCACTGTGCGGATTGAACGCTTTGGATCAGGCCGAGCTCGACAAAACCATGATAGAGCTTGATGGCACCGACAATAAATCCCGCTTGGGAGCAAATGCTATTTTGGGAGTTTCCCTTGCCTGTGCCAAGGCGGCTGCCGAGGCATCTGGAATATCGCTCTACCAATACATCGGCGGTACAAACGCAAAGGTGTTGCCGGTTCCCATGATGAACATTATTAACGGCGGCGCACACGCCTCCAACAATGTTGATATTCAGGAATTTATGATTATGCCCGTAGGCGCGCCTACCTGGAGCGAGGCTCTGCGTTGGTGCACCGAGGTGTTCCATAGTCTAAAAAAGATTTTAAGCGACTCCAAAATGACCACTGCGGTTGGTGACGAAGGCGGCTTTGCCCCTAATCTTAAAAAAGACGAGGATGCCCTGAAAATAATTGTACAGGCTATTGAAAGTGCCGGATATAAGCCAGGCGATGATTTCCGCATTGCTATGGATGCTGCAGCCAGCGAATGGAACTATGATGCCAAAACAGGCACATACAATCTTCCCAAGGCAAAGAAGACGATGACCCGCCAGCAATTGGTTCGCATGTGGAAAAAATTCGTTGGCAGGTACCCGATTATTTCCCTGGAAGATGGCATGGACGAGGAGGATTGGCAGGGTTGGAAAATGTTAACCGATGCTTTAGGCGATAAAATACAGCTAGTCGGTGACGATCTGTTTGTTACCAATGTCAAACGTCTCTCCTCAGGCATTGAAAAGGGCGTTGGCAACTCCATTCTGATTAAGGTCAACCAAATAGGAAGCCTTACCGAGACCCTCGATGCTGTGCAGATGGCATCAAGGGCGGGATACACCTCAGTAATTTCTCACCGTTCGGGAGAAACTGAGGATTCCACAATCGCCGATATTTCCGTGGCATTGAACGCGGGACAAATTAAAACAGGTGCACCCAGCCGTACCGATCGGGTTGCTAAATACAATCAGCTGCTCCGCATAGAGGAGGAACTGGGCGACTCGGCTGAATACCTGGGGCTGAATGCCTGGTTTAATTTAAAAAATAAGTAATAAACCCACATAGCCCCCGCCAAACCCGGCGGGGGTCTGTCTTTTAGTGAAATGAGGTTTTTGGCTTATGGCTGAAATACGGTCGGCGCGGACTCTGCCTAAAATGATTCTCATCCCCGGTATTGCCGTTGAACTTTCGCCTTCACAGCTTTTGCGTATAAAAGAGATACTCCCCCGGGCAGAGATACACTACACTGGCAACATGCGTGCCATAGCGGATATAATGCCCGGTGCCGAGGTTATTTTCGGTCACCCTGACCCAAAGCTTTTGAAAGCCGCGGATAAGCTGCAATGGCTCCATCTTCCATTCAGCGGGATAGATGTATATGGGGATATTCGCCTGTATGCAAACCGCTCTGTTACCCTGACTAATGCCAGAGGAATTTATGGGATAACCGTATCCGAGCATATTTTGGGCATGGTTTTAGCCTTGCTCAGGGGGCTTCCCGATTATGTCCGTCAGCAGGACAGGCGTATATGGGAACGCAAGGAACATGCCCGGGAGCTGTACGGATCGGTTGTTTTGGTTTTGGGTCTTGGCGATCTGGGAAAACGCACTGCCGCACTCTTTAAGGCGATGGGATGCAGTGTATGGGGCATACGGCGCAACTCTCTGCAAACAATTCCCGAAGTGGATAACATTTATCCCCTTCACAAGCTGCACAGCATACTGCCTGAGGTTGACATTGTTATCAATTGTCTGCCCGAAACCACGCAGACACTTGGGCTTTTTGATTCCGGGGCATTTGGGTGCATGTCTGAACAGGCTATTTTTGTTAATGCCGGCAGAGGCGGCGCGGTGGATGAAGAAGCACTATGCCGTGCCCTTTCAGAAAAAAAGATTTTTGCCGCTGCCATAGATGTATCTAATCAGGAGCCGCCGGGGGAAGACAGCCTGCTCTGGCAAACGCCCGGTCTTTTAATCTCTCCGCACAGTGCCGCCGCCTCCCCCTATGTTTTCAGGCGCAACTACGAGCTGTTTTGCGACCTGCTGTCCCGCTATGCCTCGGGACGAAGACTGTATAATAAGGTCGACTTTTTTGCCGGATATTAAAATTCACAAAATCTAGCCTGCAAACTGGATTTTATTCCATGTTACCCATTGACTTTCCAGGAGCTTGAATGCTGCGGTTTACTTTTCTGCTTGCCGGTCAAGTCAACACAGCAGTCATTGCGTACAAATGCGGAAGGCTCTGAGTGCTGTGTGCTTTGGCAGCGTAATTCCGGTATAGTCATATTATCTCCCTCCTCAAATATATTTACATATTGGCACTTCAGTTATAAAACCCGGGGGGAGGGGTGATTGCATTGGTGAGGGTGATCGGGAAAAACAAATGGATGTTGGAGGCTATAGCCGGAGGCATGATTTTATTAGCCTTTGCCGGACTGCTGGCGAACCCAAAAGAAATTTCACACGCCGCCAGAGAGGGTATTTATCTCTGTCTTGATGTAATTATTCCCACGCTGTTCCCTTTTTTTGTGCTATCAACCATGGTTATTGAGCTAGGGCTAGCTAAATATGCCGGGCGGGTGCTTGAAAGGTCTATGCGTCCGCTTTTCCGGCTTTCTGGGGCTTGCTCAGCCGCCGTGGTTTTGGGGTTTTTGGGAGGTTATCCGATAGGCGCGGCAACGGCTATTTCTTTGTATGAAAAAAAACTTTGCTCTAAAACAGAGGCTGAAAGACTGCTGGCTTTTTGCAACAATTCCGGGCCGGCTTTTATTTTGGGTGCGGTAGGGATCGGCATTTTAGGCTCCTCAAAGGCCGGATGGCTGCTCTATTTGACACACATGGCGGCATCGGTGACGGTGGGAATGCTCTTTCGTTTTTATAAATACAAAGAAAAACCCTGGACAGTGCAACCCGAATGCGATAGTAAACCGATTATTTTTTCTGAGGTGTTTACCGATTCTGTCAAGACAGCCTTCAAGTCTGTGTTTTATATATGTTCATTCGTTATTTTTTTTACGGTAGCCGTCAGACTTTTGTTTATTTCAGGCTTGCTGCCCGCAGCCGCCTCGGGAATAGCTATGCTCTTCAAGGCTTTTGGTGCCGAGCAAAAATCAGTTCAGGATTTTTTAACCGGGCTGATTGAAATAACATCCGGGCTGTGGAGCCTGCAGGACAGCCCTCTGGCGCAATTGCGCGGACAGATGGCAATGGCGGCATTTATGTTGGGTTGGGCAGGTTTTTCAGTGCATTGCCAGGTTCTGTCTTTTATAGGCCAAAGCGGACTTTCCCAGCGCACCTACGTTTCTGGAAAGCTTCTGCACGGAGGAATATCCGCTGCGTATACTTTTTTGCTGTTCCGTTATTTTGGACTAGAGGGGCAGGCCTCCCAGGCAATTGCCGAGCAGGTCAAAACAATTGCCCGGCTTAATTTTTGGGATACCCTCTCAATCACGCTGTATACCGTTTTGGCAATCGGCATTGCTGCTACTGTTTTTTGCCGTGATTGCAGGCGAGGCGCGAGGAGCTAACAACCGGTAATGCACTCCCGGCACCAAACATAACGCGAGGCACGAACAAACTGGCACGAGGGCTGGGCAATGGTGTTTTTTTAAAAAACAAATTCCAAAATCCTTTGAGCTATTTTATTCGTTGCGTTGCTAATGTCGTCTTTGAGCCAATAGGGCTTCATTTTTTCCTTATATTCTTCAACTAATGCTGCGGCAACAGCATATTTGCTGTCCTTGTACCCACTTTTATCAGTAACTGATGTTTGAATCTTAGTCCTAAACCACTCATTTCCGATTGACTTGTTGATGGATTCCTCCAGCAATATTTTATTGCCTAATTTATTCATAAAGCTCAAAAACTCGCCCTCATCAGAAATATCAGCATCTAATCGTATTTGCGGTCGATTCTTGCCGCTTGCAGGCATAATATGTTCAATTTCACATTTTTCCGCAAGAACGAACTCCGCCCCATTGCTTTTTCTAAACAAATACTCATTGAGAAAAACCAAGATATTCTTATCGTATTCCAAAGCTTCATTTTGAATATCATCGGTCCTCCAACTTCGGGTTATATGCTTGCTGAAATCAAATTCAATCTCGCTGATGTCTATATTTTTGTCAACCAGCTTGATGTTTTCGGCAAATAAAAACGTCTTGAATTTAGAATTTGAATAGCCTATGTCAACTAATTCCAAAACCGTAAAAAGCCTTAGCAGGCACTCACATATCCCCTTGATTTTCGCTTCCGTAATCTCTTCAGCGGTATATCTTGATAAATACCCAGATAAATACAGCTTTATGTTAGCATTAAATTTAAGAAGCAATTTAATAATTGGATAATCTTTTATTTTCAACCAACATTCAGCAATTTCCAGCAGCTCTTCGCATAAAGGGAGCGGTTCACTTAATATTTGTTTGTTTATTTCGGTATAATATCTTCTTAATCCCGGGGTTGTAACATCAATTGAACCCTTGTCGCTCAAATATTCTTTGCGCCGCGCTCTGTTGATATACATATACTGCATTAAAATTGTATCAATGTCAGCAATTTTTTGTGAGTCAAGTATATTTATTACATCAAGTAGATTTTTCCACTCTTCGCCGAATTTTTCGCTTTGATTTAGCTTCTCTGCTTCAGAGTAAAGCTGTGCGGATATAATGTCGGCATCTAGAAGAGGCATACCGTCGGAATTGAGTGAATTGAACATTGTTATTGCCTGCTCGACTTGCCAACTACGGATTTCAATTATCTCGCATTTTTCTAAAATGTTTTTAGAAAATAGATTAACTTTTGAGCCTGAGAAGTCACTTAATTTGTTGAAAAAGAACTTGAAATTGCGAAAATATTTTGTGAATTTATTGTCTTTTTGTTTATGCGGTATTCTTTTTACGCTGTTCTCCGCCTCTATAAAATCCACGCTACTGAGAATTGTCGCTAATTCCGTTTTATATGTTTCATTGATTGATTCATTTCGCAATGTTTGATTTCCCATGAATATGCGCGCTGATACTTGGGTATCAAAAATATTGCAGAATCATCCAATTTAAGATACGCACCGATTTTTTTGAGCTTTGGGTCAATGTTTTTAGTCATACTGAAACCCCTCACCTTTATTTTTTGGTTTTTTTAGACAAAAGAACCGCTGAAATAATACCACATCGCGGGTAAAACGTCAAGGGATGGAAAAGGATCAAAAGAAGCTAGTCCGATAGCAGTATGTATTCTGCGCGACCCAACTCCAATAAAAATTCCGTTAATTCCGTTAAAATCATTTGCAATTTTAGCGGCGATGGGGTATAGTAGGCGTAGAATACAAGCATATCAATGATCGTGGGCAAAAAAAAAGGGAGGCAGGAAGGGGGGGGCGGCGGTATGAGTGCAATGACGGTCAGCCAAATAAATCATTACCTCAAAACGCTAATAGAGCAGGATGCGGTATTGAGCGGTATTCAGGTGAGCGGCGAGATTTCCAACTACAAACGCTACCCCTCAGGCCATCATTACTTTACGCTGAAGGATCCGGAGGGTGTTTTACGTGCAGTATTATTCCGGTCTGATGCGTTGCGCCTGAGCTTTGACCCTGCCGATGGAATAAAGGTATTAGCCTCAGGGCGCATATCGCTCTATCCGCGCGATGGCGTATACCAGCTATACTGCCGCACCTTGCTACCGGACGGTCAGGGTGCGCTAACCATGGCATATGAAGCCCTTAAGGCTAAATTAGAGGAAGAGGGTTTATTTGACCCGGCACATAAAAAACCTCTGCCGGCCAGACCTTATAGCATTGTCCTGATTACCAGCCTGGCAGGTGCGGCGGTGCGCGATATGATTCGTATTTTAGGTCGCCGATGGCCTCTTTGCAGTGTCATTATCATCCCTGTAAGGGTGCAGGGCGAGGAAGCACCGGGTGAGATTGTGTCTGCCCTGCAATATGCAAACACTTGCAAATTAGGGGATGTTATAATAATGGGAAGAGGTGGCGGATCCCTGGAGGATCTCTGGGCGTTCAACGAGGAACAGGTAGCTCGGGCAATCTTCGCCAGTGTTATTCCAGTAATATCGGCAGTTGGGCATGAGCCTGACATCACCATTTCCGATTATGTAGCAGATATCCGCGCCGCAACTCCTAGCCATGCAGCGGAGCTGGCTGTGCCTGACCAGTCGGAATGGCTGGACAGGCTCAATAACCTTCAGGTACGCTTGCCTTCTATGCTGATTGGCAAAGTGAAGAAGGAGCTTCTGCGCTTAGAGCCGCTGTGTGGATTTTTCAAATCTCCTGGGCGTTTGCTCGACTATAGACGGCAGCAGGCCGATGGATTGACAGACTTACTTTATCAAGCCTGGCAAAAAAGCAGCCTGCCCCGTGCATTTGGGCTGTCGGAGCTTGCCGCTCGTTTGGATGCGTTAAGTCCGCTGAAGGTAATGGGGAGGGGCTATTCGGTGTGCCAAACGTCAGAGGGTACGGTAGTTACCCATCCGGGGCAGGTAGCTCCTGGGGATGAAATCTGCGTGCGTTTGCTTAAAGGCGAAATTAAAGGGAAGGTAACAGGCTGAGGGCTGTGCTTGGAGATAACTTATGGTAAAGATTTTTGGCATACGCCACATGTCCCCAAACTGCGCCAAACAGTTCGCCAGGGGTTTTTTAGATTATAAGCCGGATATTGTTTTGTTGGAAATTCCATGTGATATGACCGGTCATCTTGATCTGTGTCTTGCCCCGGCCAGTCCTCCGGTTGCCCTGATGGCGTATACCCAAAGTCTCCCGGTTAAATCGGTCATTTTGCCTTTGGCATCCTACAGCCCGGAATATATTGCATTGGTGCTCTGCAAAAAATACAATGTTCCATATCGTGGCATTGATTTGCCGTCATCTGTTTTTGCCGGTAAAGCTACCTCCTCTATTGATGGGGCATCAGCCTTTGAGAGATACGCCCTGTCGCATAATGAGAACAGCTTTGAGGATGCATGGGAGCGTAGCTTTGAACATATTTCAAATAATTTTTTTGAAGCAACAGAGAGCTTTGGCAGGCAGTTGCGCATAAATCTCATAGAGGATAAATATATGGCACTGCGCGAGGGATTTATGCAGACAGAGATCGCAAAAGCCTTGCAGGAAGGTTTTTGCAGAATTGCTGTGCTTTGCGGAGCGTATCACGCCCCGCCCTTGGCCGATGGCACAGCTCTATCCGTTGCCCAACCGCCAAAGGCTGAACACATGAAAATATCGGTTATCCCATATTCCTATCGGCGCATGGCAAGTCAAAGCGGTTATGGTGGCGGCAATGCCTGCCCGCGCTATTATGAGAAGCTGTTTGAGCATCCGCCGCAGGATGTTCCCGCACTGTTTTTAACGGAGCTAGCTTGTGAATACCGCAAATGCGGGGCTTTTGTCAGCACAGCAGACGTACAGGATGCCGTTTCTCTGGCATATAGCTTGGGTGCCTGTAAAAATGGCCGGCCGGTTTATTCAGATTTGCGTGATGCAGGTTTTTATTGCTTTGGAAAAAAGGAAAAGCTACAAAGGGCATTGGACGTTTACGCTATTGGCGAAAACACAGGCGTTGTACCTCCCGGAGTGTCATTTACGCCACTTTGTCAGGATTTTAGGGAACAGCTAGAATTGCTGAAAATAAAATTACCCAAGGATGGCTCAATGCGCCTCAGTCTGCGGCTTGGCGACCGGCTTGGACGAGAGCAAAGTGTGTTTTTACATCGTCTCGGAATATTAAATCTTCCCATTGCGAGGAAAGTCGAAGTACCGGCTGGGGCATCCGGACTTAGGGAGGATTGGATGATTTCATCATGCCCCGAAACAGATGCGTTGCTGGTCATGCTTGCAGGTAACACTATTGAGCAAGCCTCTTCCCTGATTTTGCAAGATACTCCTGCGATAAGGCCGCAGGAGGTAACTAAACATTTGGAAAATCTACTGCTCTGTTCCCTGCCCGGGCTATTGAGCCAGACAATCCATAGGCTTGATAAAATCTCAGAAACACTAAGTGACTTGACCTTCTTGATGAATGCCGGGCGTATGATTGACCGATTTCTGTCCGGATATGCCGGACATGAGTTTGATGTCGGTGAGCTGCAAAGCCTCTTGTTCCGTTTGCTGCACCGTTGCCGTGCCGTATTGACTGCCGGGAGAGAGGCGAGCTTGGAAGTCAACCGTGAGCTTTTGCTCAAGCTACCCGGGCTATATCAACTTGCTTCACGCCATCAGGGGATTTCCAGCGATTTTCTTGATTGGTGCCGGGTTTGGAGCCAAACCTCTCACCCGCTGATTGCGGGTTGCGCTGCCGCTTTTTTATTAGAAAATAATTTAGGGCATGACAACCAGATTTTGCGTTCTGTGCTTTTTTCCGGTGATATGGAAGCCGGGCAGTTTTGGCTCGAGGGCTTTTTAACACCTAACCGGACGGCTGTCCTCTATAACCGTGAATTCTGGGAAACCATTGCAGATATTGCGCGTGAAAATCCAAGGCCCTCACGGCATCATCTCATTCTAACCAGGATGCTTTCCGCCTTAACAGAATTAGATAAAAAAATACTACATATGGAATACCCTGATCTATATCTTCAAATTATGCCTGATAAATCAGATGTACTAACACCTCTATACATAACAGACAGCTTAAGCAATATTAAAAAACCAGGGCAAGCCGTTGCATGGCTCGGGCTTGCCCAAGAGCAGTATTCACCATCGGAGATATGTCAATTGCAGAGGGATGCTCTGCAGCTCCCCGGGTTTGCAAAGCATTTGAATCATCCATCCGTTTTGGAATTCTTAGTGCCTGACCAAGCCTTGACGGCACGGCTGCTTTCCAGGCCGCTTGAGTGCGCAAGCCTGCCCAAAGCTCGGAAAATGATAGAAGACTGGATTGAAACAGTGCTGCCTCAAATTGAAAAAACGCTAAAAGGTAATCCAAAATTAAGAGGCTCGGTGGGGGGTGGGAAAAACAAGACTCTTGACTTTAAGCGTACCATACGCCATAATATAGGCATGTATGACACTCGGGAGCAGAGGCTGAATGTCGGAAATCTTTTCTTCAAGAGACCCTTGGAGTCCTCTGTCCGGCGTGATTTGTATATCCTAATTGACCGGAGCGGGTCAATGTCGGAAAGTACAATTAACGGAGCGTTGCTGGGCTGTGTGCTTACTAGGTTGCCGTTTTTCAGGGTGCGCCTATTCGTTTTTTCTGAAAAAACCCAGGAAATTAATATCACTGTCGGCAAAGAGGCTCTTGCGGATTTTCTTTTAACACTGCCCTATGACGGCAGTACCGATCTGTCAGGCGCGTTAGATTTTCTAAAAAAAGAAATCGACAGCCCTTCCATGAGTCATGTTATTTTGGTGTCAGACCTCATGGATATGGGCAGCCCGCAGCTTTTAGGCGGCAGAATGGAAGAGCTTTTATCGTATGGAGTACGGCTTACCGCACTGTTGAGCCTGTCTGACCAGGGCATAGCGGAATACGACCGGGGAATGGTTAATAAATTTATCTCTATGGGTGCAGACTGCCGTACCATATCTCTTTCTCAGGTTTCTTCAATTCTATAAAGGAGTGGTGAAAACTATGAAACGCGCAATGGCCTTGCTTTTAGTTCTTGCGGTATTATTATCCATTGGCATCCCGGAACAGGGCGTTGCCCTTCAGTCTGCAGAGTCCCGGGAATGGTTTTATATTGACTATTTGCGGGATGCACCCTTTACAGGGGGAACCGCCATTGAAATGCTCGGGGATATGGACAGGGAGCTGATAACCCTTGAACGTACAGATGGGCATGGCTATTATTCACCCCTGATGTATTATGCGCCCTTGACAGACCAGTTGGACATGTCGGTTTACGATGTGCTGAATTTCAAGGGCAGAGGCTCTTGGAAAATGAGCGGCTCTGCCGCTGTTGTGTCATCTGTCTATGAGGCGGCGGAGTATGCCATGTACCGTATTATGAGCGGTACAGGATATGTTCAGACATCAGGCAGCTGGGGAGGTGTATATGCACTAGCCTTCAAGCCGAACACCAATATGCGGTATAGCAAGGACGATACCTCGGCACTCTTTTTAGAGCTTTATGAATTTATCTCTGCCTATTTCCCTCATTATTTCCACTTGGGTGCATCTGTTAAATACAATACAGCCGACTTAAATATTAACGAATACACACTTATGCTGGGTCACAGTGTCAAGGGTAAGCCGGATATGAATTGGAAGGAGGAGTACAACGAGGCGGCGTCTATTGCGGTAGCCCTTGATTCGGGAGACAACAACCAAAAGCTAAAAAATATCCACGATTATCTGGCTAAAACGGTTGAATACAACAGCAGGGATATGTACAATCCTCTCAACCAGGAGGCATATAGTGCACTGATAACCAAAAAGTCGGTTTGCAACGGTATTGCTCTGGCGACTTCAATGCTCTCTTTCAGAATGGATATGGATGTACCCTACATGTGCGGCTGGGCAGGGGAACCTCACGCTTGGAACCTAAGTCTCTTAGAGTATCCGTCTAGCAAGTTGCTTGTTGACGTCACATGGGCGGGCAGTGCAAACCAAGCGTGGAAGACCGGAAATGTTTCATACAACTGGTTTAACAAACCTCTGTCAGGGTTTTCAGGCACACGCAGGTGGAGTCCCTATTATGAGAGCTACATAGATTATGTACATGGCAGAAAGGGTAGCCTCAACCCCGGTATGATTTTTGGCAAAATGTCACAACCAGACCCAACGCCGCCTCCAAAGACCGGCAAGCCGCGGATAACTAAACACTCAAAGCTAACCCATAGTGTGAAAAAAGGCAAAAAGATAACCCTGAAAATCACAGCTAAAAACACCGGAATAAGAGGCAAGCTTACATATCAATGGCAAAAAAGTAAAAAGAAAAGCGGCTTTAAGAACATAAAGGGCAAGGCGGCTAAAAAAAGAAGCTACAAGCCGTCAACTAAGAAAAAAAGCAGAATGTTTTACCGTTGCCGTGTCACTCACACGGCGGGCAACGGAAAAAAGAGCAGAAACTCAAAGGTTTTCAAGGTAACTGTGAGAAGGAAATAAGAAAAATACCCCGTGCAAATGCAGGCACGAGAGGCCAAAGGTTTAATTGTCTATTTGGGGGGACGATAGCAACACTTTTATAAAATTTCTCAGATAAGTCTGATACAACTTCGTCACATTCCACAGTTTTATTACGCTAAATATTATATAATTGCTTTGCTCCACAGAACTCAGGCAAATCACTTGTTTTCTATAGGTAAATATGCTATTGTTTGTGCGGCAGGTGATTCGGTATAATCGAAGGTGCTGCATGCGCGCCAATAGCTCAGCTGGATAGAGCATCGCCCTTCTAAGGCGAGGGTCCGGGGTTCGAATCCCTGTTGGCGTACCACCGAATAAGTCAAGCCCGCGGCACATATCTTAGCGAATTATGCAAAGCCCGGGCTTGATTTGGCCCCCCTGCTGTCCACCACAGGGGAGCTATACGAACACCCAAGGGGATGCGGTTATCTTCTTAACCGTTGACGGTTTCGTATTGCTCTGTTCGCTTAAACCAAGCGGATGAAAGGAAAAACGCCGATAGTCTCTGTTGAG
>Ga0099364_10006858_pt1 | contig 16454 bp, 16 predicted proteins | sample TergutTh196P3_FD_73070 | JGI IMG/M metagenome (GOLD analysis project Ga0099364, IMG submission 73070) | Microcerotermes parvus P3 segment gut microbial communities from Pointe-Noire, Republic of the Congo - Th196 P3 | ecosystem: Host-associated > Arthropoda: Insects > Digestive system > Gut ...
TGAAACACAGCGCACTCAATACTCATTCGTGTGAGGCTCGCATCATCGCTCACGATATGGCAAGACAAGACCGATGTATTGAAGGCTACCTCTTCATCAGGCCAACTGCACATTCGCCCGGTATGCTCATCGACAGAATGGGAAATATCACCGAATTCGCAAGTGGAGGAACATCTGCTTGTTGTGATAATTTCGCCATCTTGGAATATATCACGGGAACAGGCAACAATCGAATCCAAAATGTAAAAGTCCTGATGCCCTATGGAATGTGGGAAACATCCGTTCCATACAGCGAACGATATGATATTCAATGCCGAATACCAACCTATGGCTGGACTCCAGGGGATGGTGCCTATTTGATCTTGGCGAGAGTAGATGGTACCCACTTTCTCGCCTTTCATAAAAATGAAGGATATTTGGGACAATATAAAAGCCTGCGTTCTACGACGTCTCAGGGAGCAGAAGTACCCGCACCCGAGACACAAGTGCTCTCGAGTCTCTACTTGTTTGCCTACAATGGCACTACAGAATTACCTTTATCATCATCACAAAAACAACAGCCAACGAATGGATGCAACATTTTTTACGGTCACGTTACCATGGAAAACAAACGCCGATTACCGGTACCGCAAATGCTCAACGGCAAATAACAAGCCAAGTTAAAGATATTGAATGCAATTTCGCTCATCGTGGTATATACCACTTGGAAAACCATACATTGCGAGAACTGCCCGGCAACCATCCCAGGACGCATAAATACTATTCGCACTACTACCGTTACGAGTTTCCTGTTGATAGAGGTCGTAGCAATATCCGCAATCGACTCATGCTTACCGGCGACAAAGAAGCGATCCCAAGATTTGACAGAGTGCCGATTGCGCCAACGCACTTGACTTGTCGGCGTCAACCGCACTGTTTGAAAAATTATAAAGAAAAATTGATGGCTATATTTCAGTGAACACGCTCGGACAAGTATGCAACCAGTTCATAATATCCCTCTCACAGCCTGCGGATATAATCGCCAAACTCGCGGTAAAGCCGATCCCAATCATCGCCAAAACACGATTCAAAATCCGCAATGCGAATCTCCGGCGAATCCTCCGATGCAACCGTTTTGCCCTGGAGCAGTTGCAAATACGCCGCCAACTCCTGCGAACGCGTCCGCTCAAGATAATAAAACAGTCCCCAAGCCAAAGCATAATTGTCCAATGCCGTTGCCGAATTAGATAAAAGCCGATCATCCATAATCATCGCCTGAATCGGACGCTGTACCGTCGGTGCCGACTGCAATCGCAATAAATATCTGCGAAGATGCAGCAACCGAGAGGGATTCACATACGGGCCGAGCGACCAACCAAGATCCCGATTCCGCTGGTCAGGAACCTCATGAAATACGGCCAAGCCTTCATAAATCCAAATGGGCGAATCAACAAATCGAGGGTGCATTCCCGTATTAAAACCAACTTGATGCACCGCTTCATGAACAACCGTCCTAATGTTTCCCGCCGCTTCAGGCTGCATTAAGAACGGCATCGTTCCCATCCGGCGACGGTCGCCTTCGCGAAACGTTTGCATTCCCGAAATGTCGTAGACGACGATCCGATTCGTCAATTTGTGATAATACGCACACTGTTCTTCCAAAATGTTCACGCCGTCCTGGCGAGCATATTGGCGAAAGCGTTCCTTATTGGAAAGGACAACCGCGACCAAGGGGAATTCCGGCGTTTCCAGTTCTACACCGCGTCGTTTCCAATGGGCGTTGTACTGTTCGTAAAGCCGTTGCAACAGCCGGGCATACCAATTCGCAAAATCCCGGGATGTTGTGTAGACAACGATAAACGGCCCGTATGCAGGCGTATCGAGAAAATGAAACCCTTCGTTTGGCGGAAATTCTTGCCAGAGTTTTTCGAGCAATTCCGGTTTGGTATAAGGAACGAAGGGCGTATCATCGCTTCTTCGCGTGATAAGATTATCCCAGGTGATGTGAAAGGCTTGTCCATCCCGTGCGAGGAAATCGAGTCCCCGTCGGTCTTCGGCCAGGATTTCTCCCTCTTCGTTGCGTTCCGTACCGTTGTGTACGAACCGGATGTATTCCAATGCCAAAGCACTCTGGCAAAAGAAGAGGAAAATGCAAAGGGAAAGAAATCGTATTTTCATAGGAATTGTAAGAATTTAGAGGGATGAGCAAAAAATTGTGGGAGTCTAGAGCGTATCTCAAATTGGTCTGGAATCGCGTCCGTCATTCCGGCGCACGCCGGAATCCAGGCATTGCGTGTGATGCCAATTCCTCTGGATTCCGGCTTTCGCCGGAATGACGGCTTTTTTGTCCAGAGCAATTTGGGATACGCTCTATCATCCCGCACTGCGAAGCGACCGACTCGCAGGCTTCGTCGCGGCCATCTCGCAAAGCAAACGATGCCAATTCGACATCGAACCCTGCGTAATTCTGCCCAACGGCTTCACCGTCTCACTGCCCGTTAAATGAGGCAAATTGCCCGGTATGTGATCCACCGCAAGCAATGCCAACATTGCCGTACACAATCCATCAAACGTATCGACCGGAATGCCCAACTGAACAATCGGCAACAATGTCCGCTTGTCAAGGTGCGAAATTAAGGAATTCATCAACAATCCATGCTTTTGGCCAGAGCCCTGTATCAACAATTCCGGCTCGACATATCCCGCATTTTTGATCCAATCCAATGCCTGGCCGGCAACCCGTTCGGCAATGAAGCAACTCACACTGCAAAGAATGTCCTGATGGGATAACCCATCTTGCGCCGCTCTGTCGGCAATTTTGATATACCGGTCTGGTTTCAAACCCGTCGGCGACCAATTTTCCGTCGTCGGCACAGCGGCCCGCAAGGCAGAAATCAACGGAGCATTTTGGCAACCCTGCACCGCAGCGCGGCCGCCGGTATCGACGGCCGTCTTGCCGCCGGTTAATTGCCAAACCAATGTGTCAATCAATGAACCGCAAGGACACACTTCGATGTGCTGAATCTTCTGATGCGAAAACGGGCTTTCCGCTTGCGGCAAAAAGGTCAGCCGAGCCGTCCTGCCCAGGTCGATGAGAATACGCGGCTTCATTTCGGATTTCAGAAAAATCCAAGACGGCAGCGTGAATGTCGGCCCGCCATTGCCTCGGAGTGCAATATCTTGTGCCGGAAACGCATCGACGATGTTCATACTGGTCTGTTCGGCAAGGTAGGCCGCATCGCAAAGGCCCTGATAAAAAATTCCGTGGGAAGTCATTGTCCGCAGGCCGGGATCGTGAATACCGACGGCCAGCACATCGTTTGCGGTCAACTTGGATTCGCTAATCAGTTCGAGAATTGCTTCTTCTTCGATGCAAGCGAGTTCTTTGGCGACGTGCAGGGTGAGGCTGGCGGGTAATTCTTGGCGTTGTAACGCACTTTGCAGTTCGTTGAAGGAATCGACGATTTCCCGTGGGATGTCGAAGGCGATGGTTTTGCGTATTTCGACGGGGGCTCCGCTTCCTCGTCCGTGAATACCGATCATTGCGGATTCGATGCGTTGGCAGGAAGCGGTAACGCTCACCCCGGCGATCCATCGGACGGCATTCGATGTTTTTCGGGCAGTGCGTTGGGAATCTCGCGAAAAAAGGGAGGGGAACGCCATGGTCAAATTGTCGCTAAAACTATGAGCCTCGGCGGATTCTAGGAATTTCGGCGAATTGCGTCAAGGGCAAAAAGCCGTCATTCCGACGAAAGCCGGAATGACAGTTTCCAAAAAGTCCAGTATAATGGCCCGATGCGATGCACGACTCCCCTCCTTGCTCTGCTCTTCGCCGTACTAACACTTTCGCAGAGTACTGCACGCGAGACCGTGTTGCAGCAAATTCTTGCCTTGCCGCCGTACGTCGAGCCGCAATTCCAAAATTTTACCATCTTCGGCGGTGATTGGACCGTTGATGACGATGGCATCCTATCCATCACCGCCGACGCAGGACCAAAGTTAGTTTGCTCCCTCGAACATCTCCAAAACCTAACTTCCGGCGAAGTTTCCGTCGAGATATTCTTTCCCGAAACACGAAGACGAGGATACCAAAATGCAGGCATCATTCTAAAAATCAGAGAACCCGGCCTCGGTGCCGATAACTTCATTGGATACGAAATCGCGCCCAGTTGGGAAAGCCAATGCGTTACGCTCGGCCTGCATCGGCACGATTTCCGAAAAATTGCCGACATCCCCCATACCATTCCTGCCGGACAATGGATCACTCTTCATGTCCTCTTCGATAAAACATCTTTTGAAATTCGGCTCGATGGACAATTTATAACGAAATACGACGTGCCTGACGCCGACGGCGTTCGCTCTGGGGGGATTGCCCTGCGGCCCTGGCAAAGCGATGTTAAATACCGAAACCTGAAAATTAAAGATGCAACCGGAGAATGGGAGTCGGTTTATTTTCATTTGGTTCCCGGCTTCCCCCACGACGGGTTCAGTGACGTGCTCTGCGTTTCCGATCTTCCGCCCATCGTGTTTCTGACACGACATCCGCTTGCCCGGCCGCACGCCGTCGGAAACGATATTTGGATGGCTCAACCCACCGCGCCGGGATGCTCGCTCCGCATTATGTACCCCGCCGAACCGGAACGGGCCATCAAAACCATTTTCAGCGACCCAAACGGCAGTATTTACGATATGAATCTGTCGGCAGACGCTCAAACGATCTATTTTTCCTACCAACGGCAAAACGAACGGTATTGGAACCTTTGGCAAATTGGAGTGGATGGTACGGGACTTCGCCAACTGACGACCGGCAATTATTATGACGTTAGTCCCTGCGAAACGCCCGGCGGGGATCTGATTTTCGTGTCGACGCGCCGCTTCGGTTACACCGTTTGCCAGCCGGGGCCTGCTTCCAATTTGCACCGGTTGCAAAACTTTGCTCCAGGCCAAACGCCAATAATTTCCTGCATCAGCATGAACACGCTTTCCGATATGAGTCCGCAAATGATGCGGGATGGCCGTGTGTTGTTTACTCGCTGGGAATACATAGACCGCGATTTGACCTATCGCCAAAGTTTATGGACACAAAATCCCGACGGGACCGCTTATCAACTGTTTTTTGGCAACACGGTCCGCGATGTCGGGACATTTTGGCAGGCGAGGCAACTGCCGGGACAAAACAATATGCTCGTCGCAACCTTTGCTCCGCATCACGGTTTCCCGCACGGAATGATCGGTCTCATCGACCGCAGTGCTGGCATCGAAGGCGAAAAAGGCAAGGGATTCCTCTACATCACCACGGAAGTCGAAAGCGTGCAAGACCACGATATGCCTTGGGGATACCGCGACCCGTTTCCTCTAACCGACGAATTGTTTTTGTGCAGTTACGGCAGCGGGCGCGGCTTTTATCAGGATGGGAGAGGGCGGTTTGGAATTTATCTACTCCATAGAAGCGGTGCAAAACGGCTGATTTTTGAAGATGAAGAGCACAGTTGCTTTTTTCCGATGCCGTTGGTTCCCGCCCAACCCGTCGCCGTCATTGCGGATAGAATCCAACGGCCAACCCCGCCGAATCAACTGGATGACCCAAACGATGAAACGATGTTCGGCACCGTGATGCTTATAGACGTCAACGAAGGCTTGCAAGGCCGTGTCGAACGGGGAACGATTACCTCGTTGCGGATAATGGAGCAAATCCGCAAAACGGAGGAACTTGTCGAAAGGGCATACGATCAGTCGCCGGTGATGGGATATGCGACCTATTACGCCAAACGGGACTGGGGCACGGTGCCGATTGAAAGCGATGGTTCCGCTCATTTTACCGCACCGGCACTGCGGGAAATTTATCTGCAAGGGCTCGATTCGCAAGGACGAGAAGTCTTTCGGATGATGTCCGCCTTTCAGTTGATGCCCGGCGAACAACTCAGTTGCGTCGGTTGCCATGAAGACCGCGATGCTGCGGCAACCGTTCGGTCTCATCGGGTGCCGATTGCATCGCAAAAACCGCCGCACATTCCAAGGAGTCCCGACTGGCTGCGCACTCGGGAACGGCTCAACGAATTTCCCGACGCGAGGGTTTTCGATTATCCGTCGATTGTCCAGCCAGTATTGGATAGGCACTGCATCGAGTGTCATAATGGGAAGCGAGCGGAAGGAGGGTATGATTTGACAGGGGACAAAACGCGGTATTTCAGCATGTCGTATGACAATTTGTTGGGAACGAGCCGGTCTTATCGGCAGCATAATATGTTGACCGGTGAAATGCTTCCTGAATATGCCGCGAAGGGCAAGCCGTTGGTTCATTATTTCTGGTTGTTGCACACACCGTCCTCGCAGAGCACGCCTTATATTACGGGTTCGCATGCCAGCCGATTGACGGAATTGATAGAATCGGAGCATGGCGGCATCAATATGCCGCTTGAAGACCGGCAAATTTTATATTACTGGATGGATGCGAATGTCCCCTATTATGGGACGTATGCACACGCAAGGCCGTTGGCGGCGGGGCGGCGGGATCGTTTTGCCGAACCGGAAACGGGCAGGCTTTCGCCTTGGGTGGAGTGTTTTCTTGAAGTGTATCAACGCCGTTGTGCGGATTGTCATGGTTCGTTTAGATTATGGGAGCAGGCGGAGCGAACAGGACAATATGCCTGGGTCAATTTAAGTCGCCCGCAATGGAGTGCGGCATTGACGGCACATTTACCCGTGGACTTGGGCGGCCGCGGCCTCGCTGCGGTGCAGGGGGGTGAACGAATGCTTGCGGAATCGCCGGAACAACTTTTGTTTATGGATTTATCGGATGCGGATTATCAAAAGATGCTGCGAGCCATCGAGGAGGGCAGAAAAATCATGTGGGCACATCCAGAAGCCGACATGCCGGATTTCCGGCAATCGCGACCGGAACCGTAAATGTGAGAGGCGACAGTGCACGAGCCGGGGGCGTTAGCCCCCGGGCGAATCCACGGCAAACAACGCGGCGAACTCACTGGCATACTATTTGCCAATCCGCTAAAATGAACAATGTCTATAATCACCGGACTTCGCGGCATGCACGATAACGCCATCATCGGTTGGGATACCGGACTCAAAACAGTCATCGAACGAGTTAAACTCGCCGCAGGATCAGACGTTCCCGTACTCCTACTCGGTGAAACCGGAAGCGGTAAAGAAGTCTTTGCCCGACTCATCCACGAAAAATCCAAACGACTAGGAAAACCATTTTTCAAAGTCAACTGCGGTGCGATTCCCTCAGAACTCGTCGATTCCTACCTCTTCGGACACGAAAAAGGAGCGTTTACCGGTGCCGTCGATCGCCGAAAAGGTTGGTTTGAAACCGCCAACGGCGGCACGCTCCTGCTAGACGAAATCGGCGAACTTCCCCCAATGGTCCAAGTCCGATTCCTGCGAGTTTTGCAGGACGGCTGTTTTGAACCTGTCGGCAGCAATGGAAAAACGACGCAAGTCAATGTCCGAATCATTGCCGCAACGCATCGCAATCTGCGGAATATGATCCAAACCGGCCAGTTTCGCGAAGATTTATGGTATCGAATTTCGGCATTTCCGATTCGCGTGCCCCCGCTTCGCGAACGGTTGGACGATGTGGAACCTTTGGCCCGGCACTTTGTCGCTCGAGCAGCGAAAAAATTCCAGTTTGCGTCGATTGCAATTACGGAAAATGATGTGCGTATTCTCAGGCAGCACCCTTGGCAGGGGAATATCCGAGAATTCGCTGCCGTAATAGATCGGGCGGTCTTGCTGGGCGGCGGCGGACGGCTTGCCTTGAGGGAGTCGATTGATTGTTTGCAGCAGGAGGAGCCGTTGGCGGTATCGGCATCGCCCGTTGAATTGTTGTCCGAAAGCAAGGAACCGGCTGGGGAGATTTTCCTTACGTTGGATGATGTAGTTCGGCAGCACATCGAGTCGGCATTGAGCAAGACTCGCGGCATCATCGAGGGCACTCGCGGGGCGGCGGTGCTGTTGAACATCAATCCGCATACGCTCAGGGCCAAAATGCGGAAGTTGGGTATTGATTGGAAGAAATTTCGAGGTTGACAGATTATACAAAATGAAACCCAGCGTACTTATCGCAATGAGCGGCGGCGTCGATAGTTCTGTAGCGGCCTGCCTCCTCAAAGAACAAGGCCTAAAATGCTACGGGGCAACGATGAAATTGCATCATGTCCAAGCCGATGCCAATCCCGACGATAACCCGCAAATAGGGAAAACCTGCTGCTCGTTGCTCGATACCGAAGACGCTCGCAATGTCGCATACCGCTTGGGCATTCCGTTCTACGTGTTCAATTTCGCCGACGATTTCCGAAAAAATGTGATCGACCGATTCGTGAATGCCTACCATCTCGCACACACGCCGAATCCGTGTATTGACTGCAATCGGTACATCAAATTCGACCGATTCCTTCGCCGTTGCGATGAATTGGAGTTGGATTTTATGGCAACAGGCCATTATGCCAGGATACATTACGATACGGCATCCAACCGGTATTTATTGCAGAAAGCCGTCGATGCGAAAAAAGACCAAAGTTATTTCCTGTATGCCATGACGCAAAAGCAATTATCGCGGACGCTGTTCCCGCTCGGCAATTATCAAAAACAGGAAGTCCGCGAAATCGCAATGCAACACGGTTTTGTCAACGCATCGAAACGGGAAAGCCAGGATATTTGCTTCATTCCCGACGGCGATTATGCTGCATTCATCGAAAATTACAGTGGTTTGCCGCAGGCCGAGGGCGATTTTATAGACCCGTCGGGCCGGGTAGTGGGTCGGCATCGCGGTCTGTTTCGTTATACCATCGGTCAGCGAAAGGGGCTCGGCATCGGCAGTTCGATGCCTTATTATGTTTATGCATTCGACACGGCGGCCAATGTGGTGTTTTTGGGCAGGGAGGAGCAGTTATACACACGGATATTGGAGGCGGACGATGTTAATTTGATCGTATCGGATATGTTGGACAAGCCGATGCGAGTTACGGCGAAGGTTCGTTATCGACAGGCGGAGGTTTTAGCGGAGGTTGAGCAGATTGCATTGGATCGTGTTCGTGTTGTATTTGAGCATCCGCAGAAGGCAATCGCACCGGGCCAGGCTGTCGTGTTTTACGATGGCGACTACGTTGTTGGCGGCGGGACGATTCGCATCGCACGGGAGCGGTAACGGGACGGCATAAGAGCCAGGGGAGGCAGCAACAAGAGCCGGGGGCGTAAGCCCCCGGGTGAGTCTATCAAAGAGTATCATATATCGCGTAGCCCGGGGGCTAACGCCCCCGGCTCTTGCTCTCGCCCCCCGGGTTGATCCGGGTAAAATAGGCAAAATTTTCCAAATATAACGATTTTGACCATTCTGCCGATTCTACCAACAAACCCTCTCACAAATCTGCTAATTTAATCGGATTGTGCGGACTTTTCGCTTTGTGCCGTTCGATACTCCTTCTACGGGAAATACTTTTTTCCGAAATCCCTTCCCTAACGTACAAGGAGAAACATCAATGAAAAAACTTTGGCTCGGCTTTGCCGCTTTTGTTTGCGGGCAGAGCCTTATTTTCGGTTACGATACCGACATTAGACATCATGCCGCCCTCGATCAAACCAGCCAACTGGTATCATCACTGCGGTTGGCTCTCGCTCCAGACGATGAAGAACCCGTGAACGCCTCAAACGATAACGGCAATGCGAACGGCAACGGCAACAGCGGTGCCAGCAGCATCGGAAATACCCTGCCCGTCTATCCCGTCGCGGTCGCACAAGAATCCCTAAGCGGCTGGAACAGCAATGCGAATGGCAGCGGAAATGGCAATGGCAACGGCGGTGGAAACGACTATTTCTTCCATTCCGAATTGGAACGCTTGAGCAACGCAATCGAAGTATTGCAGAGGCCTGCCACACCGCCAAACACGCGAAACGCTTGGGGAGCCCCAAGACTCGGCGGACGCATCTTTGTCGACTCGGTCAACTTCGTGAACCAAAATACCGAGTCCAGAAAACCCGTTGCCGACGGAGGCAACGGAAACCTGCACAATTCGGCGGGATTTCGCGACCTCCGCTTGGGCGTTACCGGCAGCGGATACGAATCTTTCGACTATCGGGCTGAATTTTCATACAATGCCAGCAACGGAAGCGTAACCCTGACCGATGTTTGGATTGGTGCGCAAAATATCCCGTTGCTCGGATACCTCCGAGTGGGACATATCCGCCCGGAAACCGGTCAGTATTTCCCGATGGGCTCCCAAAACCTCACCACGCTGTGGTATCCGGGCTCCGCATCGGTGTTTGGTCTCCAACGCCGAGTCGGTATCACATCGCAGCATCTGTTTGCCGATGACCGAATCCGGTTTGCCGCTGGTATTTTCCAAAGCGAGCCAACGCAAGATGCCCGATTCATTGCCAGGGACAATCAAGGCCAAACCGTGAACCTCCGTTTGACGGGCACGCCGGTCTTTGAAGATGAGGGGAAATACCTGTTCCACGTCGGCGGGCACTGGGCCTACGTCGGGGCGGCTGGAGCGTCGGGACCTGCAAACAATCCCGGAAAATCGGCATCGCTCGGGACAGCACCGGGTTCGCTCGGGCCGGGAGTCGGAAATACACTCACATCGGGAGCGTTTGCCAATGATTATTCCAATCGCGGCGGTGTCGAAATTGCCTATCAAAACAATCGCTTTTCGGCTCGTTCGGAATACTATGTCGGGTCATTCGGTGCTTATGACGGACGAACTTCGGCTGGCATCCCGTCCGAAACAGGACGAAAACTGCATGGAACCTACGTTGAGTTAGCCTATTTTCTGACGGATGGTTTCCGCATTTACAATCCGAATTCGGCCTTGTTTACCGGTGTGAAGATGAATCACAATTTCCGACCGCTCAAACGCCAGGATCGGTATATTTTCGACGGCGTCGGTGCTTGGCAGGCCGTATTCCAATGGAGTTATACGGACATGACGGACTGGCGGAACAATGTAACCACGGTGGTGAATACTGATACCGGACAAACCCGAACTGATATGTACGGCGGACATCAGAATGACTTTGTGGCTGGTTTGAATTGGTATTGGACTCCGCAAGTTCGCTGTGTGTTCCAGTATGTGCATTCGCGACAGAATGTCGGGACCGACTACAGCAAGCGTTCGCAGGACATTTTCGGAACGAGTTTGCGTGTGCATTTCTAGAGAGTGTTTCAAACTTTGTGTCAAACTTGTGGAAAACCCGGGGGCTTACGCCCCCGGCTCTTGCGCCGTTCCATTTCATCCATTTTCCTACAATCCCTACAACTCCAACCGGCATCTTCGGAAACGGCAGAATTGCGGCCCTTTTCTTGATTTGTCAGACAGAATCAGACGAACTACTAACAGAGAAGAGCAGCCTTTGGCCTTCATGGGAGAGAAAATCTATGCGTCGAACCATTTCCATCATCGTTTGCTTTTTAATGGCAAGTTCCTACGCCGGTTTACACGCCCAAATACCGGAAAATGCACAATTCCAGTCCGGCAGTTACGGCATGCCCTATCAGGCACTTCAATACCCAACGGTCCAAAGCACCGAAATTGCGGCAAACAATGGAGCCGTTGCGGATGACTCCCAAACCGAATGGGAAAAGACATTCACTCCGAACTCGGCAGACCCTGCCCCGACGCCCGCATTCACGCCGGAGCCTTATGAGGTGCCGCATTTGACCTATGTCTATTGCCATTGGAAACGGCGTTTCCATATTGCTCCCTACGAGCCGGGCTATGCGGCGGATCCGTCGGCATTTCCCATCCAAACATCGCCGTTGCACATTTGGGTTTCGTCGAAATCCTCGGTCTCGCAGCCGAATCCGCAGGTTCCTTATATGAGTTATTACGACCCGGATCCGGTCATACTTCCGGCGGAAATCCGCATTCGCGGTTCGCGGTTTTTGGCTCCGCTCACGCAGAACCAACCGATGCCGATGCCGGTTGCGATGCCGGACACGGCACAATACATCTCACCGCCGGCGAAAACCCGAATCGGCGATCGGGTCCGGCAAAGACTGAACATCGGGACGACGTTCGTTGTGCAGTAAACTTGTTCAAATAACCCTCAAGATCGTCATTCCGGCTTGCCGGAATCCAGTGGAACGGGTATCACGTGCAATGTCTGGTTCCCGGCTTGCGCCGGGATGACGGAGGGGCGTCCAGGCCAATTTGAAATACGCTCTGGAGCATTTCCCGAAAACTGCCCCGCCTTGACGATTTGGGTATCCGGTATAGAATACCCGGTAGTTATCGCGGGGTAGAGCAGTCGGTAGCTCGTGAGGCTCATAACCTCAAGGCCGCAGGTTCGAGTCCTGCCCCCGCCACTTTTTCTAAATTGTCTGGGCATGAAACCTCTTCCGCATAACCAGCCGAGCCCCATTGTCATCCGCTCCACCCTGAAAAGCATCCAATGGGACATGACGTCGATGATTGACGTCGTGTTTTTGCTCATTGTGTTCTTTACGCTCGTGATTAACTTTGCGGCAGCGGATCAAAACGAGCGTATCAAGTTGCCGATTAGCGAACTGGCCCAACCGCCGGAAATGCAGCCGACTGAACCGCTGGTTTTGCACATTCTCGCCGACGGAAACATCATTTATAACGGAATGGAGTACACGCTTCACGGCCTGCATGATCCCCTCGATCATCGTTTGCGTTTCCTTCGGCATTTGAACGTCCCGCTTGAAACCGTAACGGTGATAATTCGTGCCGATGCGATGTCGGGCAGCGGCCAGGTGCTCGATGTCCTCGAACTGTGCCAAAGCACCGGCCTGACACGATTCGTCTTGCGAACCAAACAGAAGGAGGAATGAGCGGCGTGCAGGCCAATTCCGAATATGCTCCAGTCCATTTTATCTTAATACTGAAAAACATCGGTGTCAAAATTTTGCCCAATCAGCACCCACGCATTGGTATTGGGATTGCGGTAATAAGCAAACGTCCAAAGAACCGGATATTGCTCGTATTTTAATATGTACCGCAGCAAAATCACATCATCGCCGATCCGTTTTGGGTCTAATTTTTCCCAATTCAGAATGGCACCGAATTGAATTCGCATCGATTCCACTCTGCTTCGCATTTCGGCAATGGACGCATCGTTAATGGAAGAACTCAGTGGACTGGTGCGCATGGAGGTTTCAAAAGCAGATGTGGTATTGCCTCTTGAAAGAGATTCGAAAAAAAGACGAATTCTTGAATCCAGTTCTCTTTCGCTGTTGATTTCCGCGACCGGTTGCGTTTGTGCATCTGCGGGCATCATTCTGAGCAGGGGCAGAATTAGCAGGAAGCAGAGCAATGTTGCTCCGATGCCGAGGGCATTTTTTCGCATTTGGTTGCCGGACCGTTCACTTTGGTTTTTCACTTTTATTTATTTTTCTGACGAAGCCTAGCGGATTGTAGTGAAGTTTTCTTTTTGCGTCAAGATTGATTTGAACGAAAAAAGTTTTTCCGTATGCAAAAAGGCCTATTTTTATCCAGCAGCGACTGAGTATTGGTCAAGGGGTGCTTCGGGATGAATGTTCCATTTTTTAGTTCCTTTCGCTGTTTTTTTTGCTCTTGCCAGCAAGTGTTCGTCTTCACCATGATATTGAGCAGGGTAATCAACTTCCGCATCACGGCAACGATCGCAACCTTGAATGACTTGCCCTTCGCCCGCAACTTTTCGTAAAACATCTTGAGCGGCTCGCAGTACCTAATCGCATTCAGAGCCGCCATATATAATGCCGCTCGAACATACACCCGGCACCGACTGAATAATCTTGTCCTTTTCGCTCCAATCAAGATTGGCATCAATCATCTTTTTAATGCTTGCATCCAAGAGAGCGATCTGTTTATCGAAGGCGGCGATGACTTTTTCGATGCTCTTCTTGATTGTCTTTTGGGCAGTCTGTTGCAACCGATTTTTCTCTTGCGTCCGCATGGCGATCAACTGTTGTCTTCGTGTAACGAGCATCTTAATTCCTACGACGGAATTGGGTACAGTGAGTTGTTCGTTGTTTGACAGGATGTGCAGTACGAGTTCTTCTTTTGCGACATCGATGCCGACGAATGTATTTTCGTTCTTTTCTTTGGTTGTCGAGCGGGGTGTCAAGCTTTGGGTCATGATCATTTCCTTTCTTGCTTATCCGGGCTTTTTGCTCTGGCGACTGTTCGGACTTGGAAAGAATGTGGTGTAAGGATCCGGCTACTGACCGGATTTCTATCCTAGATGCGAACGATCTCTTACACCGTTTTTTCCTTTTCAGGGAAGGGAAGGAAAGGAAAAAACTCGCTTTATGCGAGGTTACCAACTTTGCACTAAATGTAAAATGCTTATCATACAAGATGTAGTCAACCAGTGCATCGAGTACGGCGTTAAGGTCTTCTTTCTCAAACTCGTGATTGAAATCCGGTCTTGTGAAGTCCGGGTTGAAGTCAGGCTTGAAATCTGGTTGGAAGTCAAACGGAACAATGTCATAGCGACCGTTCTCGTCCACAGTTTCGGATACGGCATATAACCGCATCAAGTCAACTTTTCGTATTAGCATAATAGTATTCCTTTCCTTCTCTGAAAGTAATCCCCTGTCAATAGGAAATTCTTCGTAAAATTGTTAAAGTTTTAGTCCTTTTGAGCGTACAATACACAGTCTCCGAGTGGAATCGAAGTTCATCTGCTATAACGCTAAAATACGCAATTCATTTTCACTTTCGCAAAACTCGTATTCTCTGTTTCGTTCAATCGCTCGTTATCAAAAACCACCAAGGCTGCCTTGACCAATCTGGTCTGCGACACTCTCGCCGCCTGTACCCCCACACTTCTCTTCGTAGTATACTACTTATGAGGGCGGCCCACTACTTCCAATGAGACGCTCGATAGAATTTGCATTCTCCAATGCCAATGAAAGGAACGGTTCTTACGATTTTCAAGGAATCGTCCGAAGACGATTCGACTAACAAACGATTCAACTTGTTCTATTCTTCTGCTCTACTGTTGTAGTTGTGTTATACTATTGTTGTTCGATGAAGCGGAGACGAGCTCTGCTGAGGAGCAACTCGTCAAGGAATCATCGAACCAACGGGAATTCCTTTGCTTTGCATCTGCATTTCAAAGGCGTTCCTTCTTTTTTGCGGGAATGATTCCTGTTGTCAATGCCTCCTAAAACTTCCTTTGGCGACCGCAGGTCGCCCTTTTTCGGTACTGCTAATGGCGGATCGTAACGAAACTGATACGGCTTGCCCCAGCGAAGCATGTGCCAAATAATGGTTGCCAATCGCCGCATCACTGCGACTCTTGCTGTCTTCGCCCCACGCCTCTTTTTTATCTTCTTGTGCCACTCTTTCATCGCCGGGTCTTTACGCACAATGTGGTTCACGGCAAAGTTCAAAGTCTGTCTTGCAACGGCATTGCCACGCTTCGTAATCCCTCCGATACGATGTTTGCCGCCTGAATTGTGGCAGCCCGGTGTCAGACCAAAGTAGTTTGCAAGACTATCAGGATTCTTGAAACGCGTGATGTCGCCGATCCGCGAAAGCAATATGATTGCTCCCATACCGCTGATGCCAGGTATCGACTTCAAGCGGTACACCTCGGACATCTTGCCCTTCGAATCTTCTGAACGCTTGACGAGTTCGCTCTCGACTTCGACTATTTGTTTGTCGTACAGTTCCCACGATGCAATGTTCATATTGACTTCGAGACGATCAACGACCGGCAACGAGACCGTCTTGATCCATTTACGGAACTTTTGCGTCGTTGAGTCTTGCGGCGGCGCATCGTGTGCCAGGTTATGTTTATTGATAACCCCTTTAATCTTGTTGATGAGCATGGTACATTGCTTGATCAAACGTTGGCGGAAGTTGGCGAGTTGCCGGACTTCCGCATCAGCAGGATCGGCGGGAAAAATGCGCCGGATACCATTGGGACGCTGCCCTCCTTCGAGCCGTTTCCGGTTGTTCCAAAGGAGTGCACCAAGGGCATCAGTATCGCGTTGATCGGTCTTGTTCACGGCTGTGTTATTGGGTTGGATGACAACAATCTCTTTGCATTGGGTCTTCTTGAGTTTTGCGGGTAGCCATTCATTGAAGCTGCAAGCCTCAACGATTGCCATATAGCCTCGATGTTTGCGTGCCTTTTTGGCGAAGGCGGCGAAAAATTCGTCAATATCATCAGAAATTGTACTGACTTGTCCTTTTTGAAGAACATCGCCTTGCTCATTTCGGATGTTGATGGTTAAATAGTTCTTGTGTTGGTCGATAGCCAAATACAGCATGGTTGGTTCTCCGTGGGGTTAAAGTGTTAATTCTCAAACATATACTTTACCTTATGGGAACCGCCATGCATTTCTACGCTACGAGGGATTACTTTCTGTATGGCTGTTAGGGCGTGTTGGTACTAATTTTTCATGAAGACGATGATATTTGCGAAAGCAATGAACGCATTGTAGGTTTCGTCGAGTTTGTCATACCTCGTAAATACGCGATGGAACTCCTTAATAT
>Ga0099364_10006859_pt1 | contig 16453 bp, 16 predicted proteins | sample TergutTh196P3_FD_73070 | JGI IMG/M metagenome (GOLD analysis project Ga0099364, IMG submission 73070) | Microcerotermes parvus P3 segment gut microbial communities from Pointe-Noire, Republic of the Congo - Th196 P3 | ecosystem: Host-associated > Arthropoda: Insects > Digestive system > Gut ...
TGCGGAAATGCTGATAAAAAACAAAATGCAAATACCGTTGATAAAAATAAAATCTTTTTGTTCATGAGAAAAAAAACGTGTTATTAATTGACAAAAACGTGTTACTTATGTTTCAAAAAAAAATCCTTAGGTTAATCTGTGTCATCAGCCCGCGTCATTACAAGTTTGCCGTGCCGCATACCTTTGAGCGAAATCAATTGGTCGGATAATTCCGTCAGTTTATAAGACTGTCCTTTGACGGCTAAAACATCAAAACACGTAGTCGGCGAAAAGGAAAACTGTAACGCCGAAAGAATTTCCTTGTAATATTCCTGCCGGATTTTGGCAATTTTATTTATCAAATCGCGTTTTTCGGAATTATAAACTAAAATAATACTGCCGGCAACAATATTATTGCATTGCCATTTTTTTTCCACAATATTGCGCTCTATAAGTTGTCGAACAGCTTGCGAGCGGTTCGGAAAATTGTTGGTTTTCACATAATTATCCAATGCTTCCAATAAATTATCTTCCAATGAAACGCCAAAACGTGAAACAGACATCGTGTTACTTTTTTAAAATTTCGTAGCAAAAATAAAAAATATTTTTCATTCAGAAAAATATTCTGTTTTTTTGCCCTGTTTTTCTCGTAATATTCTTGTAACTTTGCAATGAAAATTACATTCTTGGACCATATTTTATCACACTATATATAATAAGGTGTATTGCTTACAAAATTAAGACATATAATTTCCGGTATTTTCTCCAAACAGCGCTACGGCTATGGAGTTCATTCGCCGTTTTCGTATCATCTGATTAAAAATGTGATACGGGAAAAAAATCCATACTATTGTTATGCCGAAATAGAAAATACGCGAAAGAAATTATTGGATAATAACTCTGTTCCGGCACGCTACGGGCAGCTCCTTTTTCGATTGGCAAATCATGCAAAACCGCAAACAATTATTCATTTTGGCGCATCGTTAGGCTTTACCACCGCATATTTGGCTTCGGTCGGCAGCACAATTCCCTGCATCGCCATCGAAACATGTCCAACCACAGCAGAGGCAGCAAGAAAAACAATCGATGCCTGCGGTTTTTCCAACGTTTCGATTTATAGCGCCGGCAACGACGAAAAAACAAAACAAATAATCCGAAATGTGCAGTCTGTAGATTTTATTTTTTTCGATAAAAGCTTCAAAAATAAAATAAAAAGCCTCTTTTATGCATTATTACCTAAAATACACGACAAAACAATATTTGTATTTGCCGACATTCATCGAAACAATGAAACACATAGCGCTTGGGAAGAAATCACGAAAAACGAAAAAGTGTACATTTCTGTCGATTTAATAAACATGGGAATAATCTATTTCTCACCCGAATTTCAGAAACAACACTACAAATTTTATTACTAAATGGAAGCGAAAAAAAGTAAAATCTACACCCGCAGAGGCGACAGCGGCATCACATCGTTAATAGGTGGAGCACAAGTAAAAAAAGACGACCTGCGTTTGGAAACTTACGGAACATTAGACGAATTATCAGCCAATCTTGGTTTGTTGCGCTCGTTTGCCGGCGATATTTTTACTTCCGAAATCATACGAATTCAAGAATTTATGTGGCGCATTGCCGCAAGTTTAGCAAGCGAAAATTCCAACAAAACCACAAAAATTAAAAAAAATGACTTCGAAAAAGAAATTTTTTGGCTCGAAAATTGCATTGATAAATGGGACGCGGAGCTTTCGCAATTAAAAAATTTTGTATTACCGGGAAAAAATACGGCATCGGCAACAGCACATATGTGCAGAACTGTGTGCAGGCGCTTCGAACGTCGATTGTACAGCCTTCAAAGCCAACAAATAATTGACAAAAACACACTCATTTATGCGAATAGATTATCCGATTTTTTGTTTGTTTTTGCCCGATTATTAGAAAAAAAAGAGAATTAATTAAAAAAAAATTAATTAAAAGTTGTTTATAATAGAATTTATTCTATTTTTGCAGTCCATTAAACAATGTTAATTTAGAAGTCAGCTATGTATTGGACATTAGAATTGGCATCGAAGTTGGAAGACGCTCCTTGGCCTGCAACTAAAGACGAACTGGTAGATTATGCCGTGCGCTCGGGAGCGCCCCTTGAAGTAATAGAAAATTTACAAGAGATAGAAGATGAAGGGGAAATATACGAAAGTATCGAAGATATTTGGCCCGACTATCCAAGTAAGGAAGATTTTTTCTTTAATGAAGAAGAATATTAAGGTTTTTTACAAAAAAGAGAAAATATTTTCAAAAAAAACATGAAATGATGCAATAAATATTTAATTTTGTTGTTTGAATCCTTGAGAAGGAAATATGTTTTATGTAAAAAAAGTCAAGAGAACAACAAATGATATTTGCAGATTTGTTATCCGGTAGCGGTAGTAGTATGAAAAAGAAAGTTCTCTTTGCTGTCTTGATGTTGCAAATATGTCATTTTGCCGGCGGGCAAAATGAGGCGCAGATTAGCCAATACATGTTTTATGAAGAAAGTTTTAATCCGGCTTCCATAGGGCAAAACACCATGATGAGCGCTTCGGGAATTTTCCGACCGCAATGGATAGGAATGACGAATGCGCCGCGAACATGGTATGCTGCATTTAGTGTGCCGATTAAAAAAAATGCTGTGGGGATTATTTATAGCGGCGATAAAGCAGGATTATTCTTAATGCAGTCGGCGGTTATGCAGTATGCGCGAGTGTTTCGGGTTGGAAAAGGAAAATTGATTGGAGGCATAGAAGCAGGTTTTTTGGATCATTCATTCGATACAAAGGGTGTTAACGACTCTATAAGTAGTGAATATCATGAAATGCGCAGCGATCCTGCAATACCTCGTGTAAAAGAAGAAGCAGTAGGAATGGCATTCGATTTAAGCGCAGGAATATATTATGTAGATGCAAGCAAATATCTCGGCATATCGGTTCGACATCTAACTGCGCCAAAGTTTGTCTGGCAAAACAACGTGAAGCCATATTATCCTCAAGTAATGTATGTAACAGGAGGTTATATGTTGCCGATACCGAAAAATCCGAAATTTGTAATGAAACCATCATTCTTGTTGAAAACAGATTTTATCAGCTGGCAAGCAGAGGTTAATGCAATGGTTGAATATTCGGAGCGAATGTGGGGCGGATTAGGTTATAGGTTTCAAGATGCAGTTATTTTTATGTTCGGGCTGCAATTATTTAATGGATTAACGTTAACTTGCGCGGTTGATATGCCTACTTCAAAACTTATTGCTACTGCAAATTTTACGATTGAAGTTACTATGAGATATAATTTTAACATAGCTCTAAACAGAGCAAATAAACATAAGAGTGTTCGAATTTTATAATTACATTTTATCTAAATGAAATAAACACATGAAAAAGTTATTGATTTTTGCCTTAGGCACATTGCTATTAGCAAGCTGTAGTTCGAATAATGGCGAACTGGTAGGTATTTATTCGCGGGCATGGAAAGACCCAAAACCTTATGGAATGATGCTTATTCCGCGAGGCTCATTTACAATGGGACCCAATGACCAAGATGCTAACTGGGCTATGAATTCTCAAACCAAAACTGTTTCGATAGATGCATTTTGGATGGACGAAACCGAAATTACCAATGGTGAATATCGTCAATTCGTAGTTTATGTACGCGATTCAATCGTTCGAGAACGTCTTGCCGACCCTGCGTTTGGAGACGACGAATCTTTCAAAATCACAATGGACAAGAAAGGGAACGAACTTGAAACGCCTGTTTTAAACTGGAACAAATCAATCCCTTGGAAAAAGTACAACGAAGACCAAGGGCGTGCAATCCAAAGCATGTATTACTCAGGCTATGATGCTACACAGTTGGTGCCTCAGTTAGATGCCACAATTTTGAATTACAAATACATTTGGGTTGACTACCGCCAAGCGGCATTGAAAGAAAATAAATTTAACGCGATTTTAGGACGTTACGATCGCTCTACGGAAGGATTGGGAACAACGAAAGACAGCGTTGATGTGATGATTATTAAAGACACCACATACAATTTGGCTACAGGTGGATTGGAAAACAAAACTGTTTACCGCGAATTAGCCAGACGCGGAGACTTTATACAAACAAAAATTGTGAACGTATATCCTGACACATTGTGTTGGATACGCGATTTTACCTACGCCTACAACGAACCGTATATGCACATGTATTTTTCACACCCTGGATATGGTCAATATCCTGTAGTAGGTGTAACATGGGAACAAGCAGTAGCATTTTGTGACTGGCGAACAAGAACGTATAACATGGCGCTCATTCGCGGAGGAAATCCGACCGTGCAAGAATACCGCTTGCCTACCGAAGGAGAATGGGAATACGCTGCTCGAGGCGGTCGCGATTTTGCCATGTATCCTTGGGGCGGTCAATATATCAGAGATATGAAAGGTTGCTTCTTGGCAAACTTCAAACCGTTACGCGGAAATTATGGCGTTGACGGATTTGGAATTACTGCACCCGCCGGAGCTGTATATCCTCCAAACAATTACGGCTTGTATAATATGGCAGGAAACGTGGCTGAATGGACTGGTAGTGCATACGACAAATCAACTCCAACTTTTGTGCACGATATGAACCCTCAATATCAGTACAATGCAAAATCAACCGACAACATAATTCGCACGCGCAAAGTTGTTAAAGGCGGTTCGTGGAAAGATGTAGGCGCATTTCTACAGTGCGGTGTAAAAACCTACGAATACCAAACCGAAGCCCGCTCTTACATAGGCTTCCGTTGTGTACGCAGCCATATTGAAACAGGATTTAGATAATTTAATAATTAATAATATATTTTTTTAAAAACAATAAACAAAAATGGGAATTGTAGATTTTATTGCTTCGGCAAAAGGTAAAAGAGTTACAGGTACCGCTTATGGTATAGGCGCTTCTATCGTGATTTTGGGAGCATTGTTTAAAATTCAACACTGGACCGGCGCCGGTCTCATGTTAAGTGTAGGTATGATTACAGAGGCAATATTGTTTGCATTGTCGTCGCTCGAAAAACCGCACAAAGAATTTGAATGGGATATTGTGTTCCCGCAGTTAGCCGGACACGACGGTACGGTTGACCCCGAAGATTTGGATACTTATTTGAAAGAACATCCGGCTCCGCAACCTACGCCCCCGCTCGGTTCGATTTCGGGAGTTGCGGGTGGAGGAGGCGTCGCAACCATCGGAGGCGTTACGATGAGTTCCGTGTCGGAAGGAGACTTGCAAAAATTGTCGAGCGGCATTAAGGCGCTGTCCGACACCGCATCGCAACTGTCCGATTTGTCGTCGGCAGCAGCGGCAACTAATGGCTATGTGAAAAGTATGACGAATGCAAGCGCTTCGATAGACGAATTTTCTAAAAATCAATTGGAAAACATGTCGAAAGCGACTGCATCAGTAGAAGCATTCACCAAAAGTCAATTAGAAGTAAAAGGAGCCGTAGATACTATGCTCCAATCATACCAAAATGTATCAGAAGGTTTGACGGGTTCATTTAAGTCGTCGGCAGGCGTGGTTTCGCAATTAGAAAATATGACGAAAAATTTAGCCTCAATAAACTCTGTGTATGAAATACATTTGAAAAGCGTAGCAGACCAAAATGCAACTATTCAATCGGTAACTGCCGAATTAGATAAAGTAAAAGCATCGGTAAATGTTTCGGCAACCGAAAGCGAAGCTTATAAAGTACAGTCTGTTAAATTAACTCAACAGATTACAAGTTTGAATGGCATATATGGCAACATGCTCAATGCATTGAATATTAAATCCTAAAAAATAAAAAATAAACGTTCTAAAATAGATTAGATATGGGTTCAAAGAATTGTCCGGAAACCCCGCGGCAGAAGATGATAGGCATGATGTACCTGTTTTTGACTGCAATGTTGGCGCTCAATGTGTCTGCCGATATATTAGCCGGCTTCAGGTTAGTTAATAAAAGTTTGCGCGAAAGCACAATTATCGAAACAAATAAAAATGATGCCCTCTTAGGTCAATTTGAAGATTTGTATAATCAAAATAAAGACAAAGTGGGCGCTTGGTTGGATAAAGCAAAGTTAGTGCGTGAACATACGGCTGAATTGTATAAGCACATTGATGAATTGAAGCTCGAAATTGTGCGTGTAGCCGATGGGAAAAATGCCGATGTTGATAATATTAAGAATGAAGGTAATTTAGATGCAGCCAGTCAAGTAACTCTTGGCGCCGAAAAGAAAGGCGAAATATTGGTGAAAAAAATCAATGAGTTTTCGAAAACAATGCAAGGTTTCGTAGACCCCGATTCAATTACCATGTCTACGATTGCCCAAACTCTTTCAACCGCTCCCGAAAAAGGATTAACCGGTGAAGATGTGCCATGGATAAACAGTCGTTTCCAAATGATGCCTGTTTCGGCAGCAGTAGCAATGTTGACTAAAATACAATACGACATTCGCAACATAGAAGGGCTTACAATCGAATATTTGAAAAATCAGGTAGATGCGAGCGATTATCGTGTAAACAAGATAGATGCTGTGGTAATTCCCGAATCAAAATATGTAATGCAGAATGGGAAATACAAAGCCAGAATAGCTCTGGTTGCATTAGATACAACAAAAGTGCCGGAAATTTTTGTGGCAGGCACGAAACTAACCTCGACAAATGGAGAGTACGAAAGAATTTGCAACGCACTGGGTTCTCAATCTTACGAAGGATATATTTTGCTTCCACAAAGAGATGGTTCTACAATGCGAAGACCGTTTAAAATAGATTATATGGTCGGTCCTCAAACAGTAACTATTTCGGCTGATAAAATGAATGTGTTCTATGCAGGGATTGATAATGAGGTGAGTATTTCTGTACCAGGACTTGCTTCCGCGAACTTAAATGCATCAATGTCTAACGGAACTATCACTCGCTCTGGAAATGAGTGGGTTGCTCGTCCGGCAAGAATAGGACAGGAATGTATAATTACTGTTACGGCAAAAATGGAAGATGGGAAAATACAGGAAATGGGAAAAAAACCATTTCGCGTAAAAATGTTACCTGCGCCTATCGCACTTATCAAATACACCAATAAAGGCGGCAACGCGATGAAATACAAAGGAAATGGCACGTCTATTTTAAAAGCTGACTTGTTGACAACTACCGGTTTAATGGCAGAATTGGAAGATGCCGATATTGATGTGCGTTTTACTGTACTTAGTTTCGACTTGAATATACCAAGTCCGCTCGGAATAAGTGTCGAACCTTCGGACGGAGCGTCATTCACCAACAAACAGATGACATACATGAGAGGTTTGGCAAGAAACAGTAAGTTTTTCTTATCCCGCATCAAAGCTAAAGGTCCTGATGGCGTAGAACGCACATTGCCACCATTAGAAGTTAATGTAAATTAAAAAAATACTTAAAAAAATAATAGCTATGAAAAAGTATCGTGTTTTATTTATTCTTGCAGCAATATTTTGCTTGGCAGGAAACATGTTTGCTCAAAAAGATTTTTTTGACAATCAAGGACAAGTTACCCCCGGTCTATCGGGAGATACTGAAGATGTATTGCCTATTCAGATTCAAAATCCAAGAACAGACGATGTATTTTGGGATAAAGTAATATATCTGCAAATAGACCTTCGTGAAAGAATCAATTATCCGCTGTATTACCCCGAAAAAGCAATTGACGGACGAGTGTCGCTATTTACGTTGATTTTCAATTTGGTAAAAGACGGAAAAGTGCCCGCGTATGAATTTGACCCCGAAACGGAAGTTTTTACTCCTGAAAAGAAAGCTGATTTCGAAAAGTTTTTGACCACATTTCGCGTCTATTATTACGTGGAGCAAGATCCCATTACAAATGAAACCCTGTTTATTGTGGAAGAAGGTGATATACCCAATCGTGAATGCTTAAAATATTTTATAAAGGAAGTTTGGTATTTTGATAAAAACACTTCCACTTTCAATGCGAAAATTGTAGCCATATCACCGGTTATGGTTACGGATTTAGATAACACAGGACAACTGGAAAATGTTTTTACGTTTTGGGTACCGTTTGATTTGTTAAGACCCTATTTGGCTCAAACCGAAGTGCTGATTACAAACAGAAATAGCGGCGATTTAATGTCTTTCGATGACTTGTTTATGAAACGTCGTTTTTCCGGAAATATTTACAAAGAAGCCAACGAGCAAAACAGAATGTTGTTAGAATATAGTGATACTCCGGCAGAAGTACACCGCGAACAAGCTCGAATTAAGAACGAATTAGTGAATTTTGAAAACGATTTGTGGGAATATTAATGTGAAAGTAATGTGAAAAAGCGGCGTGAGTTTGAAATTCACGCCGCTTTTTTTGATTATGCATTCATCAAAAATGCCTTAAACGAAGCAAATGATTTATCCAATTCGATGCTTTGTTTTGCGCCTTTCATAAATTCCTGCAAAGGGAGAGGTATTTCTATTTTCCTGTCTAAAATATTTTCTACTGTTTCTAAAAACTTGGCGGGATGCGCCGTTTCTAAAAATATTCCTGCTTCGTTAGCTTTTAATCCGTCTTTTAATGCCTGATAGCCGCAGGCGCCGTGTGGTTCGAGTATATAGCCGGTTTCTTCGTAACAAGTTCTCATTGTTTCGGCAATTTGGCTGTCGTTGTAACGCGCAGCGCTGATGTCGTTTTTAATGGCATCGAAGGAATAATCGTACAAATCCAATACGCGCACGAAATTGCTTGGGTCGCCTACGTCCATAGCATTGGCAAGCGTCTGTACAGACGGACAAGGATTGTATTTTCCTGTTTGCAAATACTGATAGAATATATCGTTGCTATTATTCGCCGCAATAAAACGAGCAATCGGCAATCCCATTTTCTTTCCAAATAAACCTGCCGTAATGTTTCCGAAATTGCCGCTCGGCACACAAATTACTACATCTCTGTTTTTATCAATTTTGCGCATTTGCGCATACGCATAAAAATAATAAAATGCCTGCGGTAAAAAACGCGCCACATTGATAGAATTTGCCGAAGTCAAATTCATTTTTGCATTTAATTCTTCATCTATAAATGCGGCTTTTACCAAGGCTTGACAATCGTCGAAAACGCCGTCAACTTCGATTGCGGTAATATTTTTGCCTAATGTAGTAAATTGGCACTCTTGAATTGGGCTTACTTTTCCTTTCGGATACAACACAAATACGCGAATGCCTTCCACTCCAAGAAAACCATTTGCCACTGCACTGCCCGTATCGCCGGAAGTTGCCACCAGTACATTTACAGCCCCTTTCTCATTTTTTACAGAGTTTTCTTTTTTGATAAAATAAGCCAATAAACGCGCCATAAAACGCGCTCCTACATCTTTAAATGCAAGAGTTGGTCCGTGAAACAGCTCTAAACTGTAAATACTGTCGGTTACTTTTACAAGCGGTGTGTCGAAACTCAATGTGTCGTACACAATTTGCTGTAAAGTGGGTGCATCTACATCTTCGCCGAAAAAAGCGTCGGCTATAATGTATGCCATTTCCTGAAACGAAAGTTCGGTAATGTTGTCGAAAAACGATTGAGGAAGCGGTTTTATTTTTTCGGGCATAAACAAGCCTCTGTCGCCGGCTAAACCTTTTATTACTGCTTCTTGTAAATTTACAAAAGCAACCGTTTTATTTGTGCTGTAATAATACATAAAATATCATTATTATTTCCCACGAAATTCTTTATATTTCAATTTCATTTTGTGATACATTTCTTTAATTATGTTCATATCCACGAGGGTAAACATAAAATCTTCGGCTTTCATCAAACCGTAATATCCTTTTTGAGCCGATTTTTCATCGTAAGATGTTATTTCGTCGGGCGAATGTCCGGGTCGATAAATAATAAACGGCACAGGACTTGTGGTGTGTGTTCGTTTTTCGCAAGGAGTCGGATGGTCGGGCAAAATGGCTATCGTTACGGGTTCGTTCCAAGTTTGAAGCCGCTCCCATATCGGGCGCACAATGCGGTCGTCGAGGTATTCAATCGTTTTTACTTTTAACTGTACGTTGCCTTCGTGTCCGGCTTCGTCGCTTGCTTCGATGTGCAGATACACAAAATCGTTGTTTTTCAAGGCTTCGATTGCCGCCATTGCTTTGCCTTCGTAATTGGTGTCGGCAAGTCCGGTGGCGCCTTCTATTTCGATAGATTGCAAGCCTGCGTATATGCCTATTCCCTTAATTAAATCGACTGCCGAAATCACTACTCCGTTGCGCAAATCGTAGGTTTCGAGCAGGGTTTGCATTTGCGGCATGTAGCCCGGCGACCAAAGCCAAATGCTATTCGCAGGGTCTTTTCCCGCTTGTTTGCGGGCGATATTTATGGGATGATTTTCTAATAATTTTTGTGAACGAATGATTAAATTGTTCAAAAAATCGGCGGTTTCCCGCGCTTCGTTTGTTTCAGCTTTAATTAATACATCTTTCCACGGCGTATCCGGCACATTGTGAGGCGGCGTGCACTTGATTTGTTTATTTCCACCTTTTACCGTTATTAAATGACGATAAGAAACTACTGAATAGAATTTTGCAAACTCGCTGCTTAATTCTCTGTTTAAAAATTGTATTAATTCTGCCGCTTCTTCTGTGGAGATATGTCCTGCCGAATGGTTTTTTAACTTTTTATTCTCAATGCAAATCAAATTACAACGCATCGCCATTTCGCCCTGCTTGATGGGCACGCCCATGCTGGCGGCTTCGAGCGAACCGCGACCTTCGTACACTTTGCTTACATCGTAACCGAGAACAGACAAGTTGGCAATTTCGCTGCCCGGTTCAAATCCTTTAGGAATAGTTTGCAACATGCCGCAACGCCCCAACGCCGCTATTTTGTCAATATAGGGTTTGTGGGCGAATTGCAAAGGGGTTTTGTTGCCCAATTCGACGATAGGCTCATCTGCCATACCATCTCCCAAAATAACAATGTATTTCATATATTAGACTTTTAGACACAAGACAACCAGACATCAAAGGTCAATAGTTGTTGTCTTTCGGTTTTTCATTCGTTTAACTCATTTTTGTATAAAGGCAGTAATTTCTCCATTTGTGTATGTATTTCTTCTAACGACGCGACAGATTCTCCGCCTGCGGCATTTTTATGTCCGCCACCTTCGAAATGTTTCATGGCAAAGTTGTTTACAGGGAAATTTCCCTGCGAACGGAACGAGATATTTATTTTATCTTTTTCTTCCTTAATAAAAATAGAAAATACAATTCCTTTGATTGATAATGGTATATTTACAAATCCTTCGGCATCGCCTTTCTGAAAAGAATATTTTTTTTGTTCGGCAAGCGACAGCGAGATGATGGCGGTACGGTATTGGGGATAAATTTTCATTTTATCGCTTAACAAATAGCCCATCAAGCGCATTCGTTGCTCCGAAAAGACGTTATATACGTTGTTGTAGATTTTGTCTTTGTCAATGCCTTTTTTCAGTAATTCGAAAATAATGTGATAAATTTCGGGATGATTGGAATTAAAAGTAAAACCGCCTGTGTCGGTCATCATGCCCGTGTAAATTGCCTCGGCGCAGTAGTGGTTCAAGTTGGAAAAATATCCCATTCGGCAAATAAGGCGGAAGACGAGTTCTGCCGTTGCCACTATTTCGGGGTGCGAAATGGTCAATTGCGTAAAATCATCAAGACGCGGATGATGGTCTATCAGTATTTTTTTCGCTGTAGCGCTCGCCAGCAAAGGATAAAGTTTGCCAATGCGCTTGGGCTCGTTGAAATCTACGCAAATAATCAAATCTACGGTTTGTAAAAGTTTTTCAATAACAGGCTTATGTTCGTCTTTTTCGTAATTAAGTGCATTTCCTGCACCCGGAAGCCAGGTCAAAAACGCAGGAATGCTGTCGGGAAATATAATGGTCGTTTGTTTGTCCATTGTATGCAAAAAATGATACAACGCCAACGCCGAACCTACCGCATCGCCGTCGGGCGACATGTGTCCAATCACCGCCACATGCTCCGCATCGTTGATTAAGTCTTTCGCCTTTATTATTTTTTCTTCCGGTATTATTTTCGTCAACATTATTATTTTTTCTTATCTTTGGTCTGCAAAGATAGAAATAATTTGCGATTTACCCATTTACTATATTTTGATTTTAAAAAAAGAGATAAAAAAAAAAGTCTTAAACCGCTTTTTTTATTTTTGTTCTTATCTTTGCAGTTCAATATTTTAAAAATAAATTTATAAAATGCCAATTACTTCTGAACGCGGACATAAAATGCCCGCATCGCCCATTCGCAAATTAGCTCCGCTTGCTGATAAAGCCAAAGAACGCGGAATTAAAGTATATCATTTGAACATCGGACAGCCCGACTTGAAAACGCCGCAGGTGGCGCTCGATGCGTTGCGCAAGGTAGATATTGATATTTTGGCGTATTGCCCAAGCGAAGGCGTGAAAACTTATCGAAAAAAACTCGTTTCTTACTACGATAAATTCAACATAGATATTACTGCCGACGATATTATTATTACCACAGGAGGCTCGGAAGCAGTGAATTTTGCGTTTATGACTTGCCTCGACCCGGGCGATGAAATCATTGTTCCCGAACCGGCGTATGCCAACTATACGGCTTTTGCTATTGGCGCAGGCGCAATTATCAAACCTGTCATGGCAAATATAGAAGATGGTTTTGCATTGCCGCCCATCGAAAAATTTGAAGAGTTGATAACGCCCCGCACAAAGGGAATTCTCATTTGCAACCCAAACAATCCGACCGGCTACCTCTACACGCGCGAGGAATTGAACAAAATACGCGATTTGGTAAAAAAATACGATTTATTTCTGTTTTCAGATGAAGTATATCGTGAATTTTGCTACACGGGTGCGCCCTATATTTCGGCATTTCATTTAGATGGATTGGATAATAATGTGATACTTTTCGATTCGGTTTCGAAACGGTACAGCGAATGCGGAGTGCGCGTAGGCGCGCTTATTACCAAAAATAAGGAAGTGCACAAAAATGTAATGAAATTTTGTCAAGCGCGTTTGTCGCCGCCTTTGTTGGGGCAAATTGTAGCGGAGGCTTCGCTCGATACATCGCAAGAATACATGCTCGAAATATACAACGAATATGTGGAACGGCGTAAGTTCCTGATTGACGGCTTGAACCGAATACCGGGAGTTTATTCGCCGATGCCGATGGGCGCATTTTACACAATGGCGCGTTTGCCTATTGACGATTCCGACAAATTTTGCGCGTGGTTGCTTTCTGATTTTGAGTTAGACGGACAAACGGTAATGATGGCGCCCGGAACCGGATTTTATTCTGAGCCCGGACACGGAACAAACGAAGTGCGATTGGCATACGTGCTTAAAAAAGAGGAACTGGCAAAAGCCTTAACCGTGCTCAAAAAAGCGTTGGAAGTGTATCCGGGAAAAGTCTGAACCAAAATTTTAACAGGATTTAATTCAATAATTACAAATCGTTAAATTGTAAATTCCTTGAACCTCAGTCTTCACATTGCTCGTCGTCTTCACTTTACCCGCGAAGGAAAAAAGAATATATCGCGCCCTGCTGTGCGTATTGCTACGGTTGGTATTGCGGTTGGTTTGGCGGTAATGATAGCTGCGGTTTCGGTGGTAATAGGATTTAAACAGGAAATTCGCAACAAAGTAATCGGTTTTGGTTCTCATATTCAAATAAGTAATTTCGATAATAATATTACTTACGAAACTCAACCGATTGTTGTCGGCGATTCGCTGATAAATACTATCAAAGCAATTCCCGATGTTGTTTCGGCAACGCTTTTCTGCACCAAGCCCGGCATAATAAAAACAGCCGGCGATTTTCAGGGAATAGTTGTGAAAGGCGTGGACAACTGCTACGATTGGTCGTTTTTCAAAATAAATATGCTGGAAGGCGATGTGCTGAATTTGAACGACACGCTTCCTCGCAACGAAGTTATTATTTCGCGCTATTTAGCCAATCTTTTGCAGTTGAAGTTGGACGACAGTTTTTTCGTATATTTTGTGCAAGACAATGTGCGTGTGCGTAAAATGAAGATAACAGGCATTTATTCCACCAATTTCATGGAATACGACAAACTGTTTCTTATTGCCGACATGCGCCATATTCAGCAAATTAACAGATGGGAAGCCGACGAGGTGAGCGGGATAGAAATTTTTATTAAAGATTTTGAAAAAACAAAAACAGCGGTAAGTATAAACCACGATTTCAAGATGGTAATCGAAAAGATTTCAAACTTGGATTTTGTGGCTGACGAAGTGTATTTCAAAACCGCCAATAAACCAGACCGAAACGGTTCGTTTTACAACACACGGACAATAAAAGAACTCAACCCGCAGATTTTTTCGTGGCTCGACCTGCTTGATACAAACGTATGGGTAATTCTTATTTTGATGATTCTCGTAGCAGGATTTAATATGATTTCGGGGTTGCTGATATTGATACTGGAACAAATCAACACAATCGGTTTGCTCAAAGCAATGGGAATGACAAACTGGTCGATACGAAAAGTGTTTTTGTATCAATCGGTGTTTTTAATTGGAAAAGGCATGTTGTGGGGCAATATAATCGGAATATCGTTGATTGCAATACAATATTCTACAGGAATAATTCCTCTCAACCCCGACATTTACTATGTGTCAACCATTCCGGTATCCGTCAATTTGCTATATTTGTTATTGCTCAACATCGGCTCTTTAATTTGCTCCTTGCTAATGTTGATTGCACCATCGTACATTATCACCAAAATATTTCCTGCAAAAGCAATAAAGTTTGAGTAGCGTTATCACATTGGAAATCCGTTCATAACATTTGCCAAGCTCGAAATAACTGCTATCACAATAATTGGAATTGCGATAAGCAGGATAGCGACAACAACAATCGTAAGAATACTCTTAATTTTCCAGTAACATTTCATGTTTTTAAAAGCATCTTCCAATACAAGCGTATCATCAGTTTCTAATGCGTTGCATGTTTTTTGCGAAAAGCGAAACAAGTACAGCGCGGGAAAAAACGCTGCAACAGTCATCACAAGATAGAACATGCCCAATCCAATGTAAAGCATTCCCAAGGGAAAAGGAATTGGTGAAATACTATCTATAACTGTTCCCATAGAAATCATGCTAACAGCACAAATAGCCATCATGCCCACGCCAATAAAACCCATTATTGCCATGAATTTACTCCACGGAGTTGTTTTTTTTAAGTAATCTTTTGAAATGCCGATTAGTTCCATAATTTTATTTTTTAAGTTAATGTTTTTTAATTTATTTCCTCCAAATTATACGGAGTTTCTTGATACACAAAGTAATTCAACCAGTTGGAAAAAAGCAAATTAGCATGCGCTCGCCAACGCACTACGGGCTGGTTTTTAGGATTATTGTCTTTGTAATAATTCACAGGAATTTCGACCGGCAAACCTTTTTTTACATCGCGGCGGTATTCATTGTCGAGCGTATCGGGCGAATACTCCGAATGTCCGGTTACGAAAAATTCGCGTCCGTTTCGTGCGGACACAATGTACACGCCGGCATTTTTCGATTCTGAGAGGATAGACAATTCGGAAATTTTGTCAATATCGCTGCGGCGTATTTCGGTGTAGCGGCTGTGAGGCGCAAAAAACACGTCGTCGAACCCGCGAAACAACGGATGTAACGCTTCGTGGGTCGAATGCTCAAATACGCCGGACAGTTTTTTGTCGAGCGCATATTTCGGAATGCCATAATAGTGATAAAGAGCTGCTTGCGCCGCCCAACAAATAAAAAAAGTAGAGGTTACGTGCGTTTTTGCCCAATCGAAAATTTGCCTAAGTTCGTTCCAATACGTTACCTGCTCAAACTCCAATTGCTCGACCGGCGCACCGGTAATGATTAAGCCGTCGTATTTTCGACATTTTATTTCCTCGAAATTAATATAAAACGCCTTCATGTGTTCGATGGGCGTATTTTTCGAGGTGTGCGATTTGATTTTTATAAAATCCAGTTCGACCTGCAAAGGCGAGTTCGACAGCAGGCGGATAAGGTCGGTTTCGGTAGTTATTTTCAACGGCATGAGGTTGAGCAACGCAATTTTCAACGGTCGAATGTCTTGGCTTTCGGCTCGCAGGCTATCTATTACAAAAATATTCTCTTTTTTCAGAATATCTATTGCCGGCAGGTTTTCGGGTATATTTAAAGGCATTTTATGTATATTTAATAAATTAGGGTACAAAGATAAGGTGAATTACGAATTACGAAACAAAGTTCAATGAAATTAATTATGAATTACGAATTAATTTTTGAAAATAAACTTTTCGAGATACGAATTGACGGCGCATTGTAATTCGCCCGATTTTTTATTGAATGCCCATGCACAGATTTGAGGAAAACCAATGGCTGTTTCAACATCAATTTCGGGATAGTTTTTTCGGACGCTTGCCGTTAGCAAATCGCTGCAAACCGTAAAATCAATCTTGCCTTTTGCA
>Ga0099364_10006860_pt1 | contig 16451 bp, 16 predicted proteins | sample TergutTh196P3_FD_73070 | JGI IMG/M metagenome (GOLD analysis project Ga0099364, IMG submission 73070) | Microcerotermes parvus P3 segment gut microbial communities from Pointe-Noire, Republic of the Congo - Th196 P3 | ecosystem: Host-associated > Arthropoda: Insects > Digestive system > Gut ...
TAATAAATGGTTTATCTGCAAACGGCATTAAGACTATCAAGCTGAACGAGTATGATTACGAAATCGGTAATGTAGGTTCAGATATTTACGATAGGAAGGGTATTCCTCTATCATATATCTTAATCGCTGAAAAGGGTTGATTATGCAAAACTCAAAACTAGCGAGGAATAATATATAAAATGAGCCGCAAAATATTCAAATTAGCTTATCTTTTGGCAGCGATATTAGTAATAAGCCTTATGGTTTTATTATATTTCAACTCTTATTCCTCTGTAGAAGAGCCATTTATTGCCCACTCAAATACCGAAAACCATGAACCAAACAATCTTGAAATTGATAACTCCGGTGAAACCCATATCATTAATCTTGAGATAGATATTTCCGAGCATTTTATAACTAATGTCGGCGACCCTGGAAATCTATATTATATAGATGAAAATCTAGTGTTATGGGGCAGCGGGAAAAATGATTTTGGACAGCTGGGACAAGGGAAACGGGATAATGATTTTCACAATATTATGCAAAAAATCGCTGAAAATGTTGTCCATGTTGATTATTCACAACGCGGGGTTGTTATTTATTTAACTTCTGACAACAAGTTATATGGGTTCGGAAATGCCGGGAATGGTATAATAGCTCCGATTGATTCTTTTTCCCATGAATTTTATTTAAGCTATGGAAATGAACTTAACTCTATTTCAAAACCTGTGTTGCTGATGGAAAATGTATCTTACGCCCGTTTAGGCCGAAGTGATATTACTGTAATAAAAGAAGATTCCAGTGTCTTAATATGGGGCGTAATATGGTACGCAAATGAAGGGAATTACTATTACCAAAAGCATCCCATCAAGGTGTTAGATGATGCAGTATTGATTACTGGCGGTTTTTATAATCACGCTGCATTATTAAGCGATGGCACGGTATGGACGTGGGGCTATAATTATTCAGGCAACTGCGGTGTCCCTATTGAAGAACCCTTAATCTCAATACCGCGAGAAGTTGCGAATAATGTTATCATGGTCTGGACCGGAAACCTTGTTAATAATATAAATGTATTTGATATTAACGAAATAGAGTCATACCCAATCGGAATGGAAAATACAATTATCCAAAAAGCAGATGGTTCATACTGGATTTGCGGCATGAACGTTGGAGATGAAGAAAAAATTATCCCTGTTTATTATGAGGCAATTGATTATCCTGCCATTTTTACCGACGAATTTCACCCTTATATTGACTAATCAAGTTGTCCTTATCTTGCCCGAATATCTGGAATCGCATTATCCAATTCGTAATGCAACGTTTTTCTACAATCTAATACCGCTTGGGATTAAATTAATTATCGGATAAATAAATCTGTCAAACAACCTGCTAGATATTATCCATAATAGATTAAAAAAGTACGCATAAGCTGCTATTATAAAAATAAAATAATATATCTTATTCACCTTGTCTGCCTTTTTATCTATCAAAGAACGTCATTAAGCTTTTTTTCCAACCTTTATTCCGGCATATTAAGGCCAAAATTATTGTTATGGGGATATAAAACAAATAACTTATTTTAACATCATTATAAATCAGCCATTGAACGATTTTCATGCTCACCCCTAACTCCCTGAAGATTATGCGACCAGTCACTTCTCGCAACAGTGTTGCGAGTTTTTCATTTTCGCGAAAAAGCTCTTATATCCTCATTAACCTGCTCTTTTAACTCCTCAATGCTGGCAAACTTTTTTTCAGGGCGGATAAAATCCTCTAGGAAAACCTGAATCTCCGTCCCATACAAATCCCCGGCAAAATCATAAATATAGGTTTCAGCACCGGGGCGGCGGCCGCCCTCAATCGTTGGTTTTACGCCGATATTGCTAATGCCTTTAAATTCACCAGCCGAAGTCATGACCTTACTCAAATATACGCCGTTTGGCGGCAAAACCTTGGTTTCGGGCAGGGAAAGGTTGGCGGTCGGGAAACCTAAGGTCCGGCCCAGCCTTAGCCCTTCCTTAACTGTCCCGGAAAATGAATAGGGACGGCCAAGCAGCTGTGAAGCCAACCCCATCGCGCCGCCCTCGACCGCTTCCCGGACATAAGAAGAGCTTATTTCCCTTGCCCCAAAAAAGATTTTTTCGACAATTTCAACCAAAAAGCCCCATTCTTTGGCCATTTCAACTATTAACGCGCTGTTCCCTTTTCCGCCAGCCCCAAAACGCAAATCAGAGCCAGCGCAAAGATAACCCATCTTAAGCTTCTTAAGCAAAATATCCTCAACAAAATCCTTGGCCGGAATCACCGCGTTTTCTTTATCCATCGGAAAATATATCAGGATATCGATTCCCATTGCTTCTATTAACGCTTCTTTTTCATTCTCATTAAGAAGCTGCTTAACAATGCCTTTACCAAAATAAACCTCCGGCGGCGGGGCAAAAGTAAGGACGGCTGTTTTAAAGCCCTTTTCTTTTTGCTTTAGCAAGGCCGCCAGTAATTTTTGATGCCCCAAGTGGAGGCCGTCAAATTTGCCAATCGCAAGGGCGATTTTAACTTCGTCCTTTAATTCATTTAAATCACGGATAATTTTCATTTAATAACACCTGTTATTTTATCCACTATTTTATTTTCTTTAACCAGCTTTTCAATTTGTGACAATGTCAAGGCATGACAGGCAAGAAATTCACCCGAACGGGTCCGCTCCAAAGAAGCCATCGCCCCGCCGCAGCCCAATTTTTCCCCGACATCAAAACAAAGCGTCCGGACATATGTCCCTTTTGAGCAGACTAAGCGAAATTTTACTTCCGGAAGCTCTAAAGCCAGAATTTCAAGCTCTTTTATCTCAACCAAGCGGGGCGGCCGGTCAATTTCCTTGCCTTTTCGCGCCAATTCATAAAGCCTTTTCCCTTTGACTTTGACCGCTGAATACATTGGCGGAACTTGGGAATAGCTGCCCATAAATGAAAAAATCGCTGCCTTTACTGCTTCTTCATTTACAGTAACCGCCCTTTCACTAAGGACTGTCCCGGTTAAATCCTGGGTGTCAGTTGTTATCCCTAACTTAAGGACCGCAATGTATTCCTTATCTTTGTCGGTAAGTGCCATGCTTAGCTTTGTTGCGCTGCCTAAGCAAATAGGAAGAACCCCTACCGCATTAGGGTCAAGGGTTCCGGTATGGCCGATTTTTTTTTGCCCAAGAATGCCGCGCAGCTTTGCCACAACATCATGGGAAGTAAACCCGGCTTCTTTATAGACATTAAGAATGCCATTATACATTATTTTTTAGTTGCTCCTCAATATGGTAAGATATGTTGTTGGTAATATCGTGGAAAGTGCCTTTCATCGTCATTCCGGCCGCCTTTAAATGCCCGCCGCCGCCAAAAAACGCGGCTATCTTGCTGACATCAACAAACCGTTTCGAACGCAAGCTGACCTTGTACTCAAGGTTTTTGGTCTGGTGCATAAAAATGGCACATTCAACGCCTTTAGTGATCAAAAGCTGGTTGACGATCCCCTCTAAATCACCTGCGCCAACCTTATAAAACTCTAGCGTACTGCGGTCAAGGCGGCTGACAATACAGCGTCCGCCCATAAATACAACGCTTTCAAGCAATGCCCGCCCCAGTATTTGGTTTTGGAGATAAGTTTTTTCGTGATATGTATCATTTATTATCTGGGTAAAATCAAAACCGTAATCCATCAGCTTTCCGGCAATTGCCAGTGTTTTTGAAGTCGTCCCGGCAAAGCGGAATACTCCGGTATCATGGATTATGCCAAGATAAAGGGCTTTGGCAATATCCTGATCTAATTTATCCGGGTAATCAAGCAAGCCATAAACCACCTCGCAGGTTGAAGTAATTTCGGGTAAAATAATATTTATATCGCCGCCGCCCGGATTACTGACATGATGGTCGATATTGATTTTTTTCTTCGCCCGCTCAAAGAGCTTTTCGGCTTTGCCCATCCGCTCCTTTGAGGTATCAAGGGCAATAAAAACATCATACGATTCTATGCTTGAGCTAAGGCTGGTAATTATTTCGCCAGCTCCTTTAAGGCATGAAAAGCTGGGTGGGAACGGTTCAAGAAAAGCATGGACTGTTGCTTGGGGCAGATATTTTTTCAGATACAAATAAAGCCCAAGCATCGCTCCGACGCAGTCTCCGTCAGGCCGTGAGTGGCCGCCGATTCCAATTGTTTTTGCCTCTTTTACTAATTCAAGTATTTTCAAAGTTTTGCCTCTTCTATTAATTTTGATATTTTTGCCCCATATTCGATTGATTCATCAAGGACAAACTTTATGTCCGGGGTGCTTCTCATATTGAGTGTCCGGGCAAGCTGGCTTTTAATAAATCCGGCCGCGCTTTTTAGGCCCGCCAAAGTGTCAGTCTTTAGTTTTTCGTCACCAAGGACGCTAATAAAGGCTTTGCAATTCTTCAAATCTGGTGCAACTTCCACCGCTGTGACGCTTAAAAGCGGATCAATCCGGGGGTCTTTTAATTCGCCGCGGATAATTTCCGCCAAAGCCCGCTGGACTTCAGTATTGCGCCGCGCCATTTTGTAGTTCGGTTTTTTCATGTTAAAATTAGCCTTTCAAATTTCAAACTCATCTTGGCACTTCGACCATAATATAAGCTTCAACAAGGTCAAGTTCCTTAACTTGGTCAAATCCTTCAAAAACTAAGCCGCATTCAAAACCTGCCCTGACTTCCTTGACATCATCCTTAAAGCGTTTAAGTGAAGCTAGTTCACCTTCAAAGATCTGCTCACCCTCGCGGCTAATCCGCACTTTGCAATTGCGGGTAAAAATGCCGTCAAGGACATATGAGCCGGAAATGTTCCCAATCGCTGAAGCCCGGAAAATCTGGCGTATTTCGGCATGGCCAATGACTTTTTCCTCATAGACCGGATCAAGCATTCCTTTCATCGCCGCTTCAATATCTTCAATCGCCTGATAAATAACCTTATATAGGCGGACATCAACACCCTCACGCTCGGCGCTTGCTTTTGCTTGTGCGTCAGGACGGACATTAAAGCCGATGATAATTGCTGATGAGGTGCTGGCTAAGGAAACATCGGACTCGTTGATTGCCCCAACGCCGCCATGGATACATTTAACAACTACTTCCTCATTTGACAGCTTTAGCAAGCTTTGCTTAACCGCTTCAACGCTGCCTTGGACATCTGCTTTGACAATGACATTAAGCTCTTTTAAGCTTCCTGCTTGGATTTTTGTAAAGAGGTCGTCAAGTGACATCTTTGCTTTAGTATCGTCAAGCATTCTGACTTTATTCTGGGAATGGTAGGTTTCAGCATAATTCTTGGCAATTTTATCCGATTCATGGGAAATAAATGTTTCCCCGGCACTAGGAACATCGGAAAGACCCAAAATCTCAACCGGCATTGAGGGAATTGCCTGTTTGACCCGGCGGCCCTTATCATCAATCATCGCCCGGACTTTGCCGTGGCTTGCCCCGGCGGAAATAAAGTCGCCGACTTTCAAAGTGCCTTTCTGGACTAAAATCGTTGCAACCGGGCCACGCCCCTTATCAAGCTCTGCTTCAATGACTAACCCTCTGGCCTGGCGGTTAGGGTTTGCCCTAAGTTCCAAAATATCCGCTGTCAGAATAATTGATTCAAGCAAGCTTTCGATTCCCTCACCCGTTTTGGCGGAAACCGGGACAAATTCAGTCTGGCCGCCCCAATCGGTGGAAATCAATTCATGCTCTGTCATTTCTTGCTTGACCCTGTCAATATTGGCACTTGGCTTGTCGATTTTGTTAACCGCAACAATAATCTCAATCCCAGCCGCTTTGGCGTGGCTGATTGCTTCTTTTGTCTGCGGCATTACGCCGTCATCGGCAGCAATGACAAGGATCGCAATATCGGTTGCGGTTGCACCGCGCATCCGCATTGCCGTAAAGGCTTCATGTCCAGGCGTATCAAGGAATGTAATAGACTGGCCGTCTATTTCAACAGTATAAGCACCAATATGCTGGGTAATCCCGCCTGATTCTTTGTCTGTTACGCTTGTTTTGCGGATTGTGTCAAGCAAGGAAGTTTTTCCGTGGTCAACATGGCCCATGACACAAACGATCGGTGGACGCTTGACCATTTCTGTATCATCTTCATCTTCTTCCTTTAACAGTTCCTCAATAATATCAACTTTTATTTCCGGTTCGCAAATAATATCGTATTCAATTGCGATGTTTTCAGCTTCTTCATACGAAATCTCGGTATTGACATTGACAATCTGGCCCTGCAAAAACAGCTTTTTGATAATTGCCGAGGGCTGGATTTTCATTTTGTCGGCCAATTCCTTGATGGTTACGATTTCGGCCAACATGATTACCTTGATTTGCTCTTCAACAACAGCTTTTGATTTTTCTGGGCGGATAAAAGCCCCGACCCGTCTTTGCCGTGTGTTTGCAAGGGCATCTTCATCAGCAAAACGGAATTCTTTTTTGCTGCGCCTATCCCTTTCGGCTGCTTGCTGTCTTTTGTTGTCAAGATGTTTGTTGCCCTCACCGGGACGGCCGCCGGGACGGTTAGGTCCGCCGGGGCGGTTAGGCCCACCGGGGCGATTAGGGCCACCGGGACGGCTGCCGGGGCGGTTTGGCCCCCTGCCCGCAATACCCGAACGGCTGCTGCCTTCCGGACGCGCAAAACGATTATCCGAACGTTCCGGAGGCCGTCCGCCGCGGTTATCAGAACCGGGACGGGCACCACCGCCGGAATAAGCAGGGCGGCGGTCACTTGAATAATTCGGAGACCCGGCCCGTGCCGGGGTCGTGCCAGTCATGCCAGTATTGCGGGGCGGATATTGGCGATCGCCGCTTCGCTCACGCCTTACGTTACGGTCACTTCCTTCACCGGGACTGCGGCGAATGCCGGAAGAGCCTCGGTCATCACGCCTTGGAGACTGGCCGGAAGCAGGGTGCGAAGCAGGACGGTCATCACGCCCATCTCGCCGCTGTGAAAACGAACCCGCTCGGTCATCACGCCGTTTTGGCAAAGAAGAAGCTGGGTGCGAGGCTGGGTGCGAAGCCGGACGCTCATCACGCCTTTCTGGTCGCTCATCACGTCTTTCCGGACGCGAAGCTGGGTGCGAAGCCGAATGCTCTTCACGGCCCGGAGCAACAGCCTGGGTTATGCTTTCTTTAGGACGTACTTCACTTAAAGGAGCAGAGGTTTCTTTAATTTCATCAGCTTTGGGGACGCTGCTGACATTATTAACAATGCTTCCGATATTTCCGATATTTCCATTTCCAATATTTCCAATATTTTTTTTACCAATATTTTCCATTTCTTTTGTTTCGACCGGAACATCAACATTTTCAACCGGGATGGGAGCAATGGGTGCAGGCTGCGGCTTCCGCTTCGGCTGGACTGGCTTCCGCTCAAGCTGGGTGCTTTCCGGCATGGTCGGGGCAGTTAAAGGCTTGATGATTTTGTGGGGAATATCACGGCCGCCGGAACGAGACCCGCCTCGTTGCTGCTGGTATCCTTGGTTATGGCCGCCGCCGCTGTTACGGGAGCGGTTATTGCTTCCGCCGGAGTTTTCCGGATTGAGGCTGATAATAATTTTTTTCTTTCTGCGCGGCTCTTCATAACGCTCTTTGGGAACTGGGGCTTGATTGCTTTCACTTGCTGGCTCGGCTGGCGGCTTTTTCGCGCCGAATTTATCCCGCACCAAAATGGCGGCATCGTCCGAAAGAGAGCTATTAGCCGCTTTTGCGTCAATGCCTTTATCATTTAAGAAAGCAATTATGTCTTTGCTTTTTACATCAAGACCTTTGCTTTCATTCAGTTCCTTGGCTAAGTCACTTATCTTGATTTTCGCCATATACTATGCTCCTCCTCTGCTAAAAACTCCTGTCCTCGAAAAGTTTTCTTATTGATTTGGCAAAGCCTGGGTCAGTTACCGCAATCACGACCCGTGCTTCCTTGCCGATTGCTTGCCCAATAGCTTCGCTGCTTCCAAAAATATAATATGGAACTTGGTAAAAATCGCATTTATTCCGAAAAAGCTTCTTTGTGTTATCAGAAGCATCATTACTTACAATTACTAATCTTGCCGAAGAATCTTTAACCGCCCTTTCCGCCATAAAGCTGCCGCTTACAAGCTTCCTTGACTTCATCATCAGTCCTAGCAAATTAAATATTTTCCTGTCGTCTTTTATTGTCCCGGATTGCATCAAGCTCCTTTGTCAGCCGCTCATAATCTTCTTCATTTACCCGCATTTTGAATGAACGCTCAAGTCCTTTACTGCGCCGGATATTCATTAAGCAATTGCTTTCGGTGCAGATATATGCGCCGCGTCCATTTTCGCGGCCGGTTGCGTCAACGGAAATTTCGCCGCTTTTTTTCTTTAAAATCCGCACCATTTCTTTCTTGCTTTTCATTGTCCCGCAACTGATACATTGCCTTAGCGGTGTTTTTTTACTCACTGGCTTCCTCTACGTATTCGCTCTCTTCGTACTCACCATTTGAGTATTCGCTCTCTTCGTACTCACCATTTGAGTATTCACCCTCTTCGTACTCACCATTTGAGTATTCGCCCTCTTCGTACTCACCATTTGAGTATTCGCCCTCTTCGTACTCACCATCTGAGTATTCGCCATCTTCATACTCACCATCTGAGTATTCGCCATCTTCTTCATACTCTTCATCGTACTCATCATATTCTTCATAATCTTCATCGTACTCATCATATTCATCTAAATAGTCTTCGTAACGGAAGCCCGGCGCGTCTTTTGCTTGCGTTTCTGATTTTATGTCGATTTTGTACCCGGTCAGGCGGGCTGCCAAGCGGGCGTTTTGCCCCTCTTTGCCGATTGCCAAGGATAACTGGTAATCGGGAACAACAACCTTGGCCGTTTTTTCGTCCGGGTCGGCAAAAACTGCAACAATTTTCGCTGGCGAAAGAGCATTTTGGATCAGCGTCCCGGGATTTTCGTCCCAGTTAATGATATCAATTTTTTCCCCGCGTAATTCATCAACTACCGAACTGACACGGGTCCCATTTAGCCCAACACACGCGCCAACCGCATCAACATTCTCATTATGTGACCAGACCGCCATCTTCGTGCGGCTGCCAGCTTCGCGGGCAATGCTTTTGATTTCTACAATTCCCTCTTTTATTTCGGTAACTTCTGTTTCAAATAACCGCTTGACCAGTTCAGGGTGGGTCCGGCTGACCAAAATGCGTGGCCCTTTTGAAGTATTCTTTACTTCCAGGATAAAAACCTTAACCCGGTCTTGAATGCGGAAATGCTCGCTTTTTACTTGTTCGTTTTCATTAAGAAGAGCGTCCGTTTTGCCAAGATTTATGCTCATATTGCGGCCGATAAAACGCTGGACGATCCCGGTCACAACATCTCTTTCTTTGCCCGAAAATTGATTGAAAATGACGCTTCTTTCTTCTTCGCGGATTTTCTGCAAGATGACATTTTTGGCGTTCTGGGTGGCAATCCTGCCAAATTCTTTGGATTTTATCTCACAATCAAGCTTTTGGCCCAATGCTGCTTCGGGGTCAATTAAAAGAGCGTCATCTAAGCTAATCTCCAAAGCCTTGTCTTCGACCTTTTCCACTATTTCCTTTTCGGCGAAAACTAGGTACTCACAACTTTCACGATCTATTTCTACTTTGATATTCTCTGATTTTCCAAAGTGATTTTTGCAGGCGGTGATTAATGAATTTTCAATCGCCTCAAAAATTGTCTCACGGCTAATTTCTTTTTCCCTTTCCAAAATCTCCAGGGCATCTAATAATTCTTTGTTCATTTCCGTTCCTCCTAGTATACGGTGTGGTAATTTTGCGGACTGTTACCAGTTTAGTTTGATCATTGCGACTTCGTTCCGGTTAAAAATCGTTTCAATTCCCTCTGTTTCGATAATTATTTTTTCGCTGTCAAAGCTTTTAAGTATTCCGGCAAATTCCTTGCCATTTTTTTCGCTCTTATTTTTATTTTCCTTTTTGCCCTTTTTCCCTTTTCCGCTTAAGCCGGGGCTATCTAGCGAAGCACCCCGCGGTTTGTATGTTTTAAGTAAAACCTCGCTGCCAATGCTTTTGTCAAGATGTTTATCTTTTTTTAGCTGGCGGCCAAGCCCGGGGCTTGATACCTCAAGGATATAGGCATCAGCAATAAAATCTTCTTCGTCCAAGGCGTCGGATAAAGCGCGGCTAACGCTTTCGCAGTCATTTAAGGTCACGCCGCCCTCTTTGTCAATATAAGCGCGTAAAATATAGTCGCTGCCTTCTTTTATATATTCAACGTCATAGATCGTGACGGCAAGCCTTACGGCTATCGGCGTTAGCAATGCTTCTGTTTTTGCTTCATAATCAGCGTTTCTAGGCATTTTGTCCCTATCATCGAACCAGTTTTATGGCACTTAAGTTGCTGTGAAAAAGTGAGCCGCTTGGCTCACTTCCTAATGTCTAGCTTTGATTCTATTGTATACTACAACATAAATTGGAAAATTGCAAGGGTTTTTTTGTAATTACTCAAAAAATATTGAATATTTCTTGCTTTCATGGTATTATTTTATTAAATTTTCTTTAGTAAAGGTCTTATTTGGTGAGGTGAACAGATGATAAACAAAGATATGATTAAGCAGATGATCAGCAAGGCTTTAGGTGATGCGAATGCTTCGGAAGAAAGCAGCAAAGCAATGTCAATGATTGAACAGGCACTTAAGCAAATGGACGAAGTGAAAATCAAAACAGCTGCGCCCGTTAAAAAACCTAAGGCTAAGCAAGCAAATGCCCAAGCAAACGCCCAAGCAAACGCGCAAGCAAATGCCCCTATTTATCCCATCAACTCAAGCACGGGCAAGCGAATGACAGAGCCATTTTTACAAGATAGCGGCATTCAAATTACTGACGGGCCGCTGCTTAAGTGGATTGATGAAAACCATGTTGAGTTCGGAAGCTTCCCTCAAAAGGCAAATGGCGAAGTCATGAAAATCATCTGGCGCGTCCTTGAAAACAAAGACGGCCAGCTTCTGCTTCTTAGCAAAGATATTTTGGAATCAATGTATTGGCATTATGACCATAGTACTATGATACCAAAGTCTTGGAAAAAAGAAGATATCTTAAAAGCAATTATTCCTTGGGAAAAAACTGACCTTAGGAAGTGGCTTAACCAAGATTTTTATGGCCGTGCCTTTACGCCTGCCGAAAAAAATATTATCATCGAGCGGCTTAATACTGGTAATGGCGCATATCTTCATCATGATTATGTCCCCAAGAAAATGCACAAGATGAATGTAAATATCTTATCAAGTGATTCTTATGAAACATACGAAGAAAGAGGCTGTGCCGATACAAAAGACCATGTCTTTTGCCTTAGCATTGAAGAAGCTCTCCGCTATTTCGGCAAAAGCCGGACTCTTGAGGGGACGGTTTGGAGTGCAAACGATGACCGGCTTGCCCGGCCGACCGAATTCCTAAAAAAGAGGGGGGTTCTTCTCCCGCCTGACTATAAGTGGTCAAAAATATACGATATTGAAACTTTTTATTATAAAAAGGGGGAAAAAGTGTATTTTCATGAGTTTGATGGCTGTATGTGTTATTTTCTCCGGAGTGTTGGCTCAAATGATGAGGCCATGTGCGGCCTTAATGTTACCCACCATAGCGGGCGGCATTCGCTCGTTTCAAAGCTTGGTGCGATTCAGGCTGCCGGGGTATCGCAATCCGCTATGGGGATTGGGGTTCGCCCGGCGGTGCTGATTAAGAATGTGTGAATCCGCTATTGATAATGTTGATGAAGAGTAAAGCCGCAATGACAAATCTACTTCATCACCTGCCAGTTTTTTGCCAAATAATCAACCAGCGAAACCACGGTTAAGATTATTGCTGCCCAGATAGTGATTTCGGTTAAAATCCTGAGAATGCTAAGAACATCAATTTTTATCAAGAGAAAAACCAAAGCGGCAAAATCATCAACAATAATCAGCATACAGACCATGACAGTCTGAACGATTGTTTTTAGCTTGCCCCAGAAGCTGGCCGCAATAACAACACCGTTGTCGGCCGCGACTAAGCGGAAACCGCTGATAATAAATTCGCGGAAAATAATGAGAATAACCATCCATGCCATAATCCTGCCTAACTCAATCAAGGCAATTAAGGCCGAACAGACCAAAAGCTTGTCCGCAAGCGGGTCCATGAACTTGCCGAAATTGGTCACTAAATTGTATTTGCGGGCAATGATTCCGTCAAACAAATCCGTCAGGCTTGCCACAATAAAAATAGTAAAAGCAATCCAATTGTGATAAGGAATCCCTTGACCCAGCATAAAAACCAAAAATACAGGAATCATCAATATCCGCAAAATTGTTAATTGATTCGGAATGTTCATACTACCTCCATTAACGCCTTAGCCTATTATCATTCTTTTATTTCCCCAATCAAATCATAATGATTTGACGCTGTGACAGCCACATCATAAAAGCCGCCGCTAATTAAATCTTTTTCGCAATTAACAATAAATAGATAACCGTCAATTTCCGGCGCATCGCGATAAGTCCGCGCAACAAAAACCTTTTCTTCCCCATTGCCAGCTAATTCGCTTATTGATATTGATTCCCCATCATTATTAAACTCGGCAATCCGCCCTTCAACCACCACTTTCATCGTTTTGCCGACCATGTTTTTTTCGGTTAAAAAAGCAATCTCTTGTTGTTTTTCCATTAATTCATGATAGCGGCTATCCATTATCTTTTGGCCTATTTGAGTAGGCATTAAGGCGGCCGGAGTATCTTCTTCCATTGAGTATGTAAAAACGCCCAGCCGATCAAATTTCATCTCTTCAATTAAGCTTAGGCTTTCTAAATGGTCAGCCTGCGATTCGCCGGGAAAACCTGTCATTAAGGTTGTCCGGAGGCAAATATCCGGAATTTCACGGCGCAGCTTGATGATTAAATCAATAATTTGCTTGCGGTCCGTCTTTCGTCCCATGCGCTTAAGAATGCCATCTGCGCCATGCTGAATCGGAATGTCCAAATAATTGCAAATCTTGGGTTCATCGCGGATTACTTCAATTAACTCATCTGTGATTTCCTCTGGATAACAATAAAGTAAACGAATCCATTTTAACCCCTCGATTTCGCATAATTTGCGCAGTAATTCCGGTAACATTTTGCGTCCATACAAATCAAGGCCATATAAGGTGGTTTCTTGGGCAACAAGAATCAGTTCGGTTACTCCGCCAGCCGCAAGGTTGACTGAATCAGTCAATAGCTTCTCCATCGTGACGGAACGGTAATTCCCCCTTATCTTCGGGATAATGCAATATGTGCAATGCTTGTCGCAGCCCTCGGCTATCTTAAGATAAGCATATTGGCCGCCGGTAGTGACGATCCGCTTACCCTTTAAGCCTGTCTCCCCGCTGTCTGAATTTTCATCAAAAAAGCTCAAGCATTCCGAATTATGTAAACCATTTTCCGGCATATTGCAGGGTGCATTGTTGCAGGACGCGGTGTTGCAACTTGCGTTATCGCAAGGCTCATTGCAGGGCATATTGCAAGGTACGTTGCAGTTATCTTCCGTTAAGCTTGCAACAGCCTTACATATTTCCGCGATTGCCATCACGCCAATGATGGCATCGATTTCGGGGATTTCTTCCCTTATTTCATTCCGGTAACGCTCGGATAAACACCCGGTCACAATTAAAGCTTTACATCTTCCGCTTTTCTTGTACTCGGCCAGCCGTAAAATGGCTTCAATGCTTTCCATCTTTGCGTCATGGATAAAACAGCAGGTATTAACAACGATAACCTCTGCTTCATTTTCATCATCGGTAAAGGAATGGCCTTCTTCCCAAAGCTTTGTTAGCATGACTTCCGAATCAACCAGGTTTTTGTCACAACCTAATGAGACAAAGTGGATCTTACTTTTCATCTTTGCTGGTCTCTGCTTCTTTTGGTGCTTTCGTTTTTTTAGTTTTGGCTTCTTTTGGCGCTTCTTTTTCTTCTGCTTTAGCTTCTTTCACTTCTGCTTTTGCTTTAGCTTCTTTTGGTGCTTTTACTTCTTTTTCTTTTACTTCTTTTTCTATTAATTTTTTTACTTCTTTTTCCTTTACTTCTGCTTTAGTTTCTTCTTTTTTTACTTTAGTTTCTTTTGGTGCTTTTACTTCTTTTTCTTTTATTTCTTTTTCTTTTATTTCCTTTGCTTCTTTTTTTGCTTTGGCTTCTTTTGGTGCTTTGGCTTCTTCGCCGTCAGGTTTTGCTTTGGCTTTAGTTTCTTTTGCTTCAGCGGCTTCTTTATTAGCCTCTTTATTAGCTTCTTTATTAGCTTCTTTGCCCGACTCTTTGCCCGACTCTTTGGCAGCTTCTTTTTCAGCTTCTTTTTGGGCTGCTTTTTTGGCTTCTTCCTTGGCTAATCTTTTTGCTTCTTTAGCTTCTTCGGCTTGGCGTTTTGCCAGCTCAATCAACGCAATTTCCATTTCTTCTTTTGCGCGTTTGGCTTCATCTTCGGTCAAAATTTTCATTTTCCCTTGGTTAAGCTCTTCAATCGCTGTTGAAAGCGGCTTTAGTTTGCTGGTGTAAATAAGGGCATCTTCACCGTCAATAATCTGTCTTGCTCTTTTTGAGGTCGCCATGACGATTGAATAGCGGCTGCTTACAACTGGGGCTTCGCCTTGCTCGACCTCACTATTTACTATTTTCATTAAGTCTGAATAAGATGGATGCAGCATTTTTTTACCTAACCTTTCATAATTTTTTTGTTTTAAGTTGTGATTCGCATTTCAGTTCTGCTTTAATTCTTTTCTAAACTCTTCGATAAATAAAGCATTGCGTCCCGGCGTTAAATGGGCCGCGGCGATAATCTGATGTAAGCTTTTAACGCATTCATTTAAATCATCATTTATGACAATATAATCATAAGCTTCAATTCCTGCCGCTTCTTCGCCGGCTCTTTTTAAACGCTTATTGATAATCTCATCAGACTCCGTTCCGCGCTGTTTAAGCCGATTCTTAAGCTCATCAATATTGGGCGGCATGACGAATAAAAGTAAGGCGGAAGGAAATTTTTCCTTGACCTTTAAAGCCCCTTGGATTTCAATTTCCAGCAAAACATCTTTTCCGGCCTTTAATTCTTCCTCAACATATTCTACCGGAGTCCCGTAATAATTTTCAACATAGGTTGCATATTCAATTAAGCCTTGGGAAGCAATAACTTCTTCAAATTTTTCCCGGCTGACAAAATAATATTCCCTGCCATCTATCTCATTTTCCCGGGGTTTTCTGGTCGTCATCGAGACGGAAAGGGCATATCCTTCATATTCGGATACCAGTTTTTTCATTAATGTCCCTTTGCCGGCCCCGGAAAAACCCGATACCACAATTAGGATTCCTTTTTTTTGCATGAAAGCATACCTCGGCTTTTTATCATTCGATGTTTTGAATCTGTTCTCTTATTTTTTCGATTTCGGTTTTTAGTTCAATTGCGTTATTTGTCACTTCCAAATCATTGGCTTTTGCCATAATTGTATTTGCTTCACGGTTCATTTCCTGGGCAAGGAAATCCAGCTTCCGGCCGTTGCTATCGCCCTTGCTATCGCTGCTTGCGTCTTTTTTAAGGGCGTAAGAAGTGGCTCCAATATGGCTTTTCAAGCGGACAAGCTCTTCATCAAGGCAAGTCCGGTCAGCAAAAATAGCCACTTCGGTAAAAAGCCTGGCTTCATCTATCGTTACGTCTTCCATTAAAGCTTTGACTTTTTCCTTAAGCCGATCGTGATATTCCGCAATAATCCTTGGGGCGCGTTCGGAAATATAGTCAATATTAACCAGCATTCCGTTAAGCTTTTCCTGAATATCTGCGCATAAATTCGCCCCCTCTTTTTCCCGCGCTTCGACAAATTGCCCAGCGGCCAGATTAAGTGCCTTTAACAAGTGTTCCCACAGCTTTTCTTTATTGATATCCTGCTCTTCCATCGTAAATACTTCTGGGAAACGCGATAAAGTTGAAGTCCGGATATCATAATCGAGTCCGAATTCTTCACTTATTTGCTTAAGATAGCCCATGTATAAAGCGGCAATCCCTTGATTGTATTTTACGCAAAACTGTGCCTCGTTAAGGTCTTCGTAACCAATATATATATCAACCTTACCCCGATGGATATATTTTTTCAGTTCATTGCGGATCGCAGCTTCAAATATGCCAAATTTCTTCGGCATTTTGATATAAAAATCGAGGTATCGGTGATTAACGGCTTTAATTTCAACGGTAAACTTCCTTTCGCCATCATATATTTCCGAACGGCCAAAGCCAGTCATGCTCCTTATCATCTCTGGTCCACCTCAATTCCTCATCTGTCCACGTGATGCGGCCGGACAGCATTTTTTCTGCCATAGATTACATTATAGATTAATTGGATAAATACGTCAAGTAAGGCAGATACTAAGATATGACCTGTTAGGGTAAAAACTGCTGATTAAACGCCAGAGCCTAGTAACTTTAATT
>Ga0099364_10006861_pt1 | contig 16447 bp, 5 predicted proteins | sample TergutTh196P3_FD_73070 | JGI IMG/M metagenome (GOLD analysis project Ga0099364, IMG submission 73070) | Microcerotermes parvus P3 segment gut microbial communities from Pointe-Noire, Republic of the Congo - Th196 P3 | ecosystem: Host-associated > Arthropoda: Insects > Digestive system > Gut ...
GAACTTGAAAGAAGTACGCCGGAAGATATTTGGATAAGGCTACTTTACCTGCATCCAAACAGGATTACGCGAAAATTTATCGATAAAGTGACGATGAGTAAAAAAATACTTTCATACCTTGATATACCGATTCAACATATATCTCTGGACATATTGCAAAGCATGAACCGTTCAGGAGACGCGTCGCATATCAGGGATATTTTCCGTTACGCTCGCGAAAACGATCCGTTGTTTGCTTTGAGGACAACCTTGATGGTGGGATTTCCCGGAGAAACTGAAGAACACTTCAAGAGTCTTTTAAGTTTTCTGGAAGATGCGCAAATAGATAGGGTTGGAGTTTTTGAATACTCCCCCGAGGAAGGGACTAAAGCGGCTTTGTTTGCAAATCAAGTTAATAAAAGAACTAAAAAGAGTCGCGCGTCACGATTGATGAAACTTCAATCTGATATCTCAACTGTAAGGCAGAGACTTTTTATAGGCAATACTCTTAAAATCCTGGTTGAGTCGATAGATACAATAGATCAAATCGCGTGGGGTCGTTCATATAGGGATGCGCCCGAAGTTGACGGGCTTGTCGGCTCTCATTTTTCACTGGAATCAAAAGGAATTGTTAAAGCCGGAGAGTTCATATATTCAAAAATCTCGGATTCAACTGAACATGACTTATTTGGAGAGCAGGTTTAAATGAAAAAATATAGCTTAGACGAAACCATTGCAACATTTTTCGGAATAGGGCGTTACAGTAAAATGCCTGGAACATTGGGCAGCGCCGCAGCGTGGGTAATAGCGTCAATTTTCCACCCTATCCATTGGTCGGCAATAGTAGCGGTCATATTGATAGGGACTTGGTTCTCCGACAGATACAGTCGAAAGATAGGCGTAAAAGACCCGCAAGAGGTTGTAATAGACGAAGTTGCAGGGATGTGGATATCTATGTATGCTTTGCCTGCAAGTTATGGCATCCCCGCGCTTGTTATTTTCCGTATTGTGGACATTGCGAAGCCATTTCCCGTAAACGTTGCAGAAAAGTTGCCGGGAGGAATAGGAATAATGGCGGATGATATCGTCGGCGGAGTTTTAGTGTGGCTTATCCTTTGGGGTATAAGGACATATTTTATTATATAAAGAAGGGGATAAGCTTAACATGAAAAAGGTTCTGTTGCTTGCAATTGGAGACGAGCTACTAAGTGGAATCAGACGCGACACTAATTGCGCCAACGCGGCCTGGTTATTTCATAACGCGGGCTGGAGCATTGAAGAGATAGATATTATTCCCGACGAGTTGAATGTAATAGTTGATACGTTGAAAAAATGGGCTGGAAGGGTTGATTTGATAATATCTTCAGGAGGACTGGGACCTACTCACGACGACAAGACTCGGTTTGCTATAGCGGAATACTTGAAATGCGGGCTTAAAGTTGACAACGACGCATATGACATAATCAGCGCGCGTTACGTCGACCCTATAAAACACTGGATAGAGCGTTCACGCGATACGCAGGGGCTTATGCCGACAGCCACAAAATCGGTGCATAATCCAACAGGATCTGCGCTTGGAATATTTTTCTCGGATAAAAATACAAAGGTTTATTGTTTCCCGGGAGTTCCAACGGAGTATATATCAATGGTACATCAGGAGTTTGGCGATATACTTAAGCCTTCCGGCGGCTGGACTTCAATCGTGATAGTAGGGGTTGCCGAGAGCGCCGTTAAAGAACATTTCAATAGAATTATAGAGAGAAAAGACCTGCATATTTCAATCCTTCCATCCTTTGGCATAGTAGAGTTTGTAATACGCGGGGCGCCGGAAGCGATAGCGGAAGCGGAAACACTGGCAAGAAACATCCTGTCTGGCGACTGCCTTCCGCGCGGCGTCTTAAATTTACCGGAAGCTATATTATACGAAGCGGAAAGAGCGAATAGGAAAATTGCGTTTGCCGAATCCTGTACCGGCGGTCTTATTGGCGCGGCTATGACTGAAGTATCAGGGATATCCAAAGTTTTTATGGGCAGTTGCGTAGCCTATGACAATCATCCAAAGCGGACAATTCTTGGAGTTAGCGAAAAAATTATGGGAGAATACGGCGCAGTCAGCTCAGAATGCGCCGCTGCCATGGCGGAAGGGGCAAGCAAAATCTACGGCGCGGATTATGCGGTTTCCGTAACAGGGATAGCGGGACCTGACGGCGGTAGCGAAAGTAAACCAGTGGGGCTTGTGTGGTTTGGAGTCTGCGGTCGTCAAGGGACGAGGACATTCCAAAGAATGCTTAACGGAAATCGTACGATGATAAGGGAACGCGCAAAGACAATAGCGCTTGAAACAATGTGGAGAGAACTTAAGGAGGCGTAGTAGTTGAAGAAAAAAGCACTGACAACAAAAGAAGAAGTATTGGAACTTGCAATAAAAGATATTCGGAGTAAATTTGGCGATGGCTCCATCATGCGTTTGGGAGAAACGGCAAAAGCGCAAGTTGACGTTATTCCTTCAGGCATACTTCCGCTTGACGTGGCTCTTGGAATAGGAGGGCTTCCAAGAGGAAGGATAGTTGAGATTTTTGGTCCTGAAGGAAGCGGAAAAACTACCGTATCTTTGTACGCGATAGCGGAAGCGCAGAAAGCGGGAGGAATAGCGGCTTTCATTGACGCCGAACACGCGCTTGACCCTCGCCTTGCGGCTACGCTTGGAGTGAATATAGACCAATTATATCTTTCACAGCCGGATAGCGGAGAACAGGCGTTGTTTATTCTTGATACGCTGGTACGCAGCAGCGCTGTGGATATAGTAGTAATTGACTCCGTAGCCGCGCTAACCCCTCAAGCCGAAATAGACGGCAAAATAGCGATAGGCGAAAGTCAGCTGGGCTTGCAGGCGAGGCTTATGTCCTATGCCCTTCGCAGGCTGACGTCAGTGATATCGAAGAGCAACTGCGTTGTAGTATTCATAAACCAACTGCGCGCGAAAATATCCTCAGGTTACGCGCAAGGACCAACTGAGACCACAACCGGCGGACGCGCGCTTAAATTCTATTCTTCGGTGCGAATAGAGGTAAAGCGCGGGAAAAGTATAACCAAAGGGGACATGAACATCGGACATGAACTCTACATGAAAGTGGTAAAAAACAAACAGGCGCCGCCTTTTCGAAGCGGTCACACGACGCTGATATACGGAAAGGGCGTTCCTCAAGGCATAGCTGTTCTTGATATGGCCCTTGATTTTGAAATAATTAAACGTAAGGGTTCATGGATATCGTATAAGGGAGAAAACCTGGGGCAGGGGAAAGAAACAGTGGCTCAATATATTGAATCTCATCCCGAGCTTATGGAGGAATTGACAAAAGAAGTTCTTGCGGCTGTAAACGATGGCATGAATATCTCGCTTGTCGCCGCGCCTTCGGATCCTGACGCCGACTCGGAAGAACGCGCAACGGAAGACATTGAAATGGACGAGTCCGTGCTGGAGCTGGATGAGGATTAGCCCCAACATCATTGACGAGGAAAATTGTTGCATTAAAGAGAACGAACATAAAACTATTGTGGCATTAGATTTTGAGACTGCAAACCATGGACTGGAAAGCGCCTGCGCGCTTTCCATGGTTCGCGTTTTCGACGAAAAGATAACCGGTGAAAGAACGTTTTTAATAAAACCTCCGAATCGTAACTTCCGATTCACTTATATTCACGGGATACGTTGGGATGACGTGAAGGACTCACCAACGTTCGCCGAGATATTTGACGATATTTCCGACTTTGTTAAAGGGGCTGATTATTTTTTAGCGCATAACGCACCTTTTGACAGAGGCGTGTTTAAATCCTGCTGTGAATACTGGGATCTTGAATACCCCAAAATACCTTTTCTATGCACGTTGAAAGGTTGCCGCAGGAAATTATCTTTACAAAAAAATTCTTTGGATTACGTTTGTTCGCATTTAAATATCCCGTTAAAACATCACGACGCCAGATCGGACGCGCTTGCCGCCGCAAGAATTTACATTTATCTTAGAAAAATTGGGCTTGATTATTTGGATTTAATCGTTAGAGGCTAAGAACACAGAGGGTTTTATCAATAAAAAGTACCATTTTGGCAACAATAAATGTAACCGTTCCCGGGACGCCCAGAGCCCGTCCCCTACCATGCTATTAGCGATGGTTATGGTTAATAGCAAAGCGGACGACTGTGGCGCTGATTTGAAACGTCTTCGCGAGCGCGAAGCGCGTGGCGATCCAGTCTTTGCACTTGTCTTTGTCTTTCATTGTCCAATAGCCATCACTATTTTATTTGTTTATAAAATCGTATCAAAAATAAATTGTTTTTTTCAATTTTTACATTATAATTATGAAATATTCAACGTTTTGGAACACATACAAATAATGTAATATAATCAAACATGTTAATCTATCGTCCTTAAAATTTAGATTCCACTTAACCAAATTCAAGGTAAGACGTTATGTTGTAGTGGCGCCATTTTGCTTGTTTAGCTTTCTTGTTGCTTTCTTGCTTTTGTTGTTTTTTGCAAACTATCTTTATCGAAAGGAGATTGAGTAACAATGCAATTTATCAGGTGTATCAAAAATACGAAATTATTAACCTTGATTGTTTTCTCTTTGTTTCTGACGGGCGCATTCAGCGTTTTTGCGTCCTATGTGGAAGCTACTATCGCTATGCAAGGAGTTCAAACTTACGCGCGAAGCGACGGAACGGCTATACGGAATAAACTCCCCATTGGAGAACACATGAGGAATATGCAGGGCACGATGTCTGGCTCAAAGAGTATGGCTCTTCCGGAATATGTGGAGGGTGAGGTTCTTGTTGTAATTGAAGCTCCTGCGATGTCCACTTATTCTGGAATGGGAACTTTCAGCTCGAATACCTATTCACAGACGCTTGCGTTGCAAGCGGAAGCTTTTGCAAGCGAACATGGGCTTCTGTCTTTAAATACCTTTCCCGAAATAGCGAGCATTTCAAGCAAAAGCATAATCCACCTTCGTTCAGAAAATAAACATGCGGAAGAGCTGGTACATGAGCTTTCATCCGCCCCCGGCGTGGTAAGCGTATCTCCAAACTACATAACAAAACTGAGTTGGATACCGAACGATCAATACTACATGTATCTCTGGGGCATGGGGAATATAGGAATGCCGCGCGTATGGGATTATTTTAGGGGTAACGACACAGTGGTCGTTGCAGTTATAGATTCCGGAATAGATTACAATCATCCGGACATAAATGCCAACATGGCGAAGGATTCTAACGGACATTACGGCAGGAGTGTCCTTAGTGGAGTAAACAGCGATGATCCTATGGATACCTACGGTCATGGAACTCACGTTGCTGGGACGATAGGGGCTGTGGGAAACAACGGCATTGGGGTTGCTGGGGTCAACTGGCAAGTGAAAATGCTTGCAATAAAAACTTTTTCAGGCATGTATGGCTCGCGATCCGATATAATCAGCGGAATGAATTATGTGCTGGAAGAAAAAAACAAGGGACTAAATATCCGCGTTGCAAACATGTCGTTTACAGGATGGAATGTTCCAGAACCAGACGACTCGCCATATGGAACTGCTGTAAAATCACTTAGCGACGCCGGTATTATATGCGCGATAGCAGCCAGTAACGAAAATCAGGACTTAAGTAATCCAAGCGGCTCATACACAGGGCAAAGACCATATCCCGCATGTTTTAAATTTGAGAATACCATTACAGTAGGGTCTATCACATCCAATAATACAAGAAGCTCTTTCTCCAATTATAGCGGTGAATGGGTTGATATTGCCGCTCCCGGAAGCAACATCCACAGCACAATGCCAAATAATACATATGGTACAAATAGCGGAACTTCAATGGCGGCGCCTCATGTTGCAGGAGTAGCGGCTCTTTTGTTCGCAGCATATCCAAACGAGTCCGCTACACAAATAAAGGCGCGTATATTAAGCAGGGCAAGAAGTATTGATATCGGACTTTGGGTAAACGGAACTCTTAACGCAGCAGGTGCGTATGGGATACCAGAGATTACCACTCCTTATATGCAGGATAGCGCTGTTGGATTCTCTTATTCTCAATCACTAAGTGTGAGCAGTATTGCAACAATAACTTGGTCTATTGATTCTGGAGGTCTGCCTGGCGGATTGAGATTAAATTCGAACACTGGAGAGATATACGGTACGCCGACAACTGCGGGCACGAGTAATTTTACGGTCAAAGCGGAGAACGCCTTTGGGGTTGACACAAAACTTCTTAGCATTACAGTAACTAACTCATTGGTTACTCCGACGATTAATACGTCATCGCTACCTGGATGTATCATTGGGTATTTTTACAACCAGCGGCTCAGCGCAAGAGGGACCGCGCAAATGACTTGGTCTATCGAAAGCGGGAATCTTCCTGACGGCTTGGCGTTAAACTCAAACACCGGAGAAATCTATGGTACTCCAACTACGGCAGATACATTCAACTTCATGGTTAAAACGACGAATTCTGCAGGTAGCGACATGAGAGCTTTTACCATAATCGCCTTCCCTGTCGAGCTGGCAATGCCGACGATAACAAGTCATCCACAGACACAGATATTAGCCGCAGCAGGCGTAATTGCAACGTTCAGCGTGATGGCAGCTGGAATTGAGCCGTTGGAATTTCAATGGCAGAGGTCGGAAAATGGCGGCAACACATGGAACAATATCTACAGAGCGAATGAAGACACTTATTCAATCACAGGGCAAATGTGGGATGATGGTGTCCAACTCCGCGTGGCAGTAAGCAATAGATATGACAGCGCAATATCAAACACCGCGAGGTTGTGGGTTGGCTCCCCCAAAATCATCACGACGGCGGCGGAACTCGACTCAGTGCGCGTAACCCCGAACAGGAATTACAAACTCGGTAACGACATTGACCTGACTGAATATCTGGCGCCCGGTGGCGCTGGATATACCAAATGGGGCTTAGCGGGCTGGATGCCGATCGGAACAGTAGAAGCTCCATTTACAGGCATTTTTGACGGGAATGGATGTAAGATAACAGGCTTGTGGATAGACCGTCCCACAATGAATACTGTGGGCTTGTTTGGATACAGCAACAACGCGGAGATAAAAAAACTCGGCGTGGAGATTCCCGCCATCGGCGTCAACGGCTACCATTACGTCGGTGGTTTGATGGGAGTTTCTAGCAGTTATTGTGAAATCACAAACTGTTACGTGTCAGGCAGTATAGACGGCTATGAATATGTCGGAGGTCTGGTTGGAAGAACTTATCTTATCAGTATCGAAAACTGTTACGCTATAGGTAATGTCATGGGTAGCGGTAGCTATATCGGTGGTTTGGTAGGATATTCCAGTTATGACAGAATCGAAAACAGTTATGCCACGGGCAATATCAGCGGCGGCGGTTATGTTGGCGGTCTGGTAGGATATTGTGAGAACAATAGCAGCATCGCATACTGCTACGCCACAGGCAATGTCAACGGTGGCGGTAATGTCGGCGGGATAGTGGGATCTAGTAGTGGCGCCGTCACAAACTCCTATCGCTATCAATTTGCCACGGTGAACGGAGTGGTACGAACGGAAAACACGCCAAATGGCATTCATGGAGGCATAGTGTCCGCAAGCCAGCTTATGACCAAGGCTACATATACAGGCAATAGTTGGCTATTCAACGATTCGACGCCGACCGCCGGTCCGTGGTATTGGGACAACAGAGGTTTCCCAAAACTGAATATCGGCACGGAGAGCTTCCCTTTCAGTTTTCCTCAACTTCCATTCTCAGGCGGCGGCGGTACGGTGATTGATCCGTACATCATAACAACAGCGGCGCAGCTTGATGAGGTACGTAATTACTTAAGCGCTCATTTTGTACTGAGCAACGACATTGACCTGTCGGCGTATCTTGCGCCCGGCGGCGATGGACACGCTAAATGGGGTTCGGCGGGCTGGATGCCAATTGGAACCTATGCAGATTCATTTACCGGTACTTTTAACGGAAAAGGGCATAAGATAGCAGGGCTGTGGATCGACCGGAGCGATGCTGACTACGTGGGCTTGTTTGGACGCGCGTTCGGCGCGGAGATAAGTAACCTCGGCGTGGAAATAAGCATCGCCGGTATTAAAGGGAATATGATTGTCGGCGGACTGATTGGAGGTCAAAACAGCGGCAGCATCGAAAACTGTTTCGCTACAGGAAATGTCACGGGTAGCGGCGAAATTGTTGGCGGGCTGGCGGGAGGTTCAAGTTTTGGCAGTATCGAAAACAGTTATGCCACGGGCAATGTCACTGGTAACGCTGACTATGTCGGCGGGCTGGCGGGAATTTTTAATCTTGATGGCAGAATCGAAAACTGTTACGCTACAGGCAATGTCGCTGGAAACAGTGACTACGTCGGCGGACTGTTGGGAGACAGCTGGGAAAGCGCCGTTATAAGCTGTTACGCAACGGGCAATGTCAGCGGCAATGACTGCGTTGGCGGGTTGGTAGGACGTCAATTGAGCGACAATACCATCACAAACAGTTACGCAACGGGCGGTGTTATAGGCAATGAAGCTGTTGGCGGGCTGGTAGGAGGTTTCAATTTTAGCAGTACTAAAAACAGCTACGCTACAGGTAATGTCACGGGCAGCAATAGCTATGTAGGAGGGCTACTTGGAATCCAAGGTGTAGGTAGTGGTAATATAGAAAACTGCTATGCCACAGGTAATGTCACGGGCAGCGATAGCAATGTCGGCGGGCTGGTAGGGGAACTATTAAACAGTAACAGTATTACAAACTCCTACCGTTATCAATTTGCCACAGTAAACGGCGAAGTGATTCCAGCAAGCGCCCCTGACAGCGCGCCAAATAGGAGACACGGCGGAGTTATGACCGCAGCCGAACTTATGACCAAGACGACGTATACGGGCAATGCCTGGCTATTTAACGATTCTGCGCCGACTGCCGGTCCGTGGCATTGGGACAGCAGAAATTTCCCAAAACTGAACATGGGTACAGAGGACTTTCCTTTCCCATGGGGGCTGACGCCGACTATTACGATCATCACGCAACCGGCGCTAAACACCACAGTCACGCAAGGCAGTATTTCAGGCAATCTTTCGGTGTCGGCAAGCGTAACGCAGGGCGCAACGCTTACTTATCAATGGTATAGAAATACAACAAAAAGCAACGCGGGCGGCAGTATTGAAACCGGCGCGGGCGCAACAAGCGCTAGCTTTACAATACCCACGACGCTCACTGTAGCAGGAAGCCCATATTACTTCTATTGCGTGGTGAGCGCGGGGAGTGCTGAACCCGTACATTCTGACGTGGCAACGGTGACGGTGACCGGCGGCGGATATATCCCTGCAACTGGCGTGACTGTTTCGCCAAAAACGCTGACGATAACAACCGGAGAAGCTTATTCTGTTCAACATGAGGTCACACCCGCGAATGCAACAAACAAAAACGTCACATGGCACACCAGCAACGCAAGCGTCGCGACGGTATTTAACGGACTTGTAACGGGCGTTGCTCCCGGAGACGCAGAAATAACAGTTAAGACGGATGATGGCGGATTTACCGATACATGCGAAGTGACTGTTACCGGCGGTGAGTCTAATACTCCTCCCGGCATATCCGGACCGGTCTACATGGAGCTTAATGCCGGATACGAGGCGACTGCTTCAAACGTGTTCTCTATCACGGGCGCAGAACCTGTGACGGTGACAAAAACTTCAGGTCACGCCAGCATTACATGGGATGACGCGAACAAAAAGCTTAACATCGCAGCAGGGTTGCCAACGGGGAGTTACCCCGTTGTCCTAACCGCTAGCAACGGTATAGCGCCAAACGCGACGCATACATTTACTTTGACGGTCATCAATATTCCATCTGGAAGCGCCAAGCTGTATTTCGCGCCTCAATACATTACGGCTGGAGTGGACAGAACTTTCACAATTACGTTTAAGGTGGATTCCGAGCCGTTCAACCAGGTGGAATGCGTGCTGGCGTACGACCCAGAACTCCTCGAACTTGAGGCAGTGACTCAGATACCACCGTCTACCGATTGGATGTTATCCAGCAATACCTATTGGGGTAGCGCGACTTTCTCATTGGTCTCGATGTTCGGAAGCACTGCCCTGCTTAGTGGTGATACTTCAATTGCGACGCTCCGGTTCAAAACTCTCAATGAGACTTCCGGTACGGAAATATCAATTATTCAGCTTCACGGAAACGGAGCGGGGTCCTCGAAATTGCTTTATCAGGTTGGAGGTATAGAAGAAAATATCCCATTCACAACGCAAGGTTGTATCGTTACTGTTGTTGATGGAGTGGCGACGTTGAAAGCGAGCTTCTATGGGCGAGACATGCCAAGCGCGGAGAATATCGAAAATCTTATGGTGAAATGGATAAGCGACAACGTTGTTATTGCGGAAGAAACGGTTACAGCAGACCAGAACGGTGAGGCTGTGATAATCATACCGTCGCAGAACTCCGGGCTGACAATATGGGTAAAAGGAGAGCGAACGATTGCTGCAAGCCAGTATATTGGAACGGTTGAGAAAGGGAGCGTAATTAATATTGGAACTTTGCCCGGCGGTGACTCGAACAGTGACAATGTGGTAGACCTTACCGACTTTAACACATTCTTGAACAACTACGGAATGAATTCAAATTCCCCCGGATTTAATCGATTTGCGGATTTCAACAACGATGGAGTTGTAGACCTCAGCGACTTCAACATATTTTTGAACAACTATGGCAGGACGGGAGCGCAGCTTCCGGAAGGGTATTCTTCGTCCGCGATGTCCATGATGTCTATTAATGAAGAATATGAAGAGTCATCAGTCAACGAGGCGGACTCTGACAGCGGCTGTAATGCGGGAATGATAGGCTTCGCGCTGCTTATGCCGGTGCTGCCGTTATTCAGGAAGAACAAATAAATGGAGATGTTGGGACGACCGCCTTGTCTGCTGTGATTACATAGGCAGATGGTGGTCGTCTTGCCTGTAAATATTTGCATCGGCGGTCAGGTCAGGCGCAGGCGCATCAAATGTAACCGTTCCGGTTGCAAGACGGGACGACCAGAGACCATACCCTACCATGCTATTAACGATGGTTGTGGTTGACAAAAAAGAGGACGCTACGTATGAATTGCAATTCCAATGTCTATTGCAATATTCAAACATTTTCTGTTAATATAATATGCAATGTGGTGATATATTTAAAAAATGATGAAAAAAATATAAAAAGGAGATGATTGACAACTCCAGTTTATTAAATTGCTTAATGACAACGGGTTGCAATGTGATGGCGGTGTAGCTTATGCTGGAGTCAGGCATGCGTTTCGTGGACGTATCGTGAATAATGATTAATAATAATCTTTGACGAATACACAAGTATTCGTAAGTCTTAATACTGAAATTTGGCAGTTTTATAGGAAAAATAATTTATGTGAGGAGATGTTGGGATGCGTAAAAGATTATTCGTTAAATTGTTATATCGACTATATATTATGGTTTTGTTGTTATCATTTTCATCTCTTATCTACGCGGCGCCTCTAAAGAACGTGTTTATGTCGGTAACTCAACCAAATGGAGATATCTTAGAATGTTGGGCAAGCGGCGACGAGTTTTTTAATTATTTACATGATGCAAACGGCAATATAATTATTCAACACCCAACAACGGGCTATTATACATATGCGCAGTTAGATAGCCAAGGCAAGGTTGTTGCCTCCAATCAAGTTGCTGTGAACGATTTCTTCTATGGTCCGGAAGTTCCGCAATATTTATCAGTATCTGATGATATTGCGGGCATAAAATTGAGTGATATAGACTTTTCCATTAATAAGGATTTGATCCATGAATTCCCGGCCCCGGAGACTTCGCAAACTTTAGAGCCATTGCAGGAATCCTTTGCGGACATAGGTATAATTGGCAATACTGTGCAAGGTCGTATGGAAAATGTAATAGTCATGATTTGCTTTGCCGGTGAAAACCAAGCGATAGATTCTGTTATTAAGGAAAAAATCGAAAATGTTTTTAATGGTCCTACTCAATCGCTAAATCATTACATGAAAACCGTATCAGGAGGCGTGTTTGAACTTAATTCAACCCTTGTAGGGCTAAACGGAAACACGGTGTTAATGTATAGGGATAGCCAACCCCGCAATTATTATCAACCTTACAATGCGGCTACAAATCCTCAGGGTTATACGGGAGGCGATAACGGCGCCCAGCGTCAAACGCGTGAACATGAACTGTTGCGTAACGCGGTCAACGCAATTAATGGCAGCGCTTTATTGACCGGGAAAAACCTTGATATTGACGGCAATGGTTATGTTGACAGCATTACGTTTATTATTAGCGGCAACGTGGATAGCTGGGCACAACTTCTTTGGCCCCATAAATGGAGTTTATACACTTATGCTGTAAACCTTAACGGTAAGAGAGTTTTTGATTACAGTTTTCTATTACTTAATCACACGTTTCCGTCTAACGGCAATGCAAATCTAGGTGTACTGTGCCATGAATCTTTGCACACTTTTAGTTTGCCGGATTTGTACAGATATACCTATAACGGAACTCCTGTCGGAGCTTGGGATGTAATGGCTTCAAATACAACAATTCCTCAGTTTCCAAATTCTCATCTCAGGCAAAGATACGTAGGCTGGGGCGACAAAGTGGTGGAAATTACTCAAGATGGTTGGTATACATTATCTCCAATAGGTGGTAAAAATGGGACAACTGCCTATGGCATAGCAACATCAAACCCCAGAGAGTTTATTTTATTGGAATACAGGAGCAATAGCAACGATTCTGGATACGATACCTATTTTGACACAAGCAATTCTTATCATAAGGGCTTAACAATAGCCAGAATAAACACAAATTATTCCGGCAACGCCAATAGGGATGGCGCCACTAATGATGAAGTATACATTTACCGTCCCGGCGAAACAATAACGAACCAAGGTAACGGGAGTGTCGGCGCCGCTTCATTATCGGCTGAGATGAACCGGATATCTTTTGGAAATAAAACTGTAAATACCGGTTTTGACGGAACAATCTACTTGAATAACGGTACAAATACCAGATATAAAATCTATGATGTGTCCGCCGCAGGTGAAACCATTACTTTTTATGTGAGTATGAGCGACATCATTGCCATTAGAACGGCGGAGGAACTCGACGCAGTGCGCGATTACCCGAATGGGAAATACAGGCTTGACAACGATATTGACCTAACCGCTTATCTCGCGCCCGGCGGCGCGGGTTATGCCAAATGGGGTTCGGCGGGCTGGCTGCCCATCGGAACCAATTTAGCTCGGTTCACCGGCAGTTTTGACGGAAACGGACATAAGATAACTGGTCTTCGGATAGGCCGGAGCAATACTGACTTTGTGGGCTTGTTCGGCGCCACGCAAGGAGCGGAGATTAAAGACTTCGGAGTGGTGATTGGCGACATTGGTATCAGTGGTAGAGACTATGTCGGCGGTCTGGTGGGACGTCAATATGGCGGTGAAAGCATTATAAACAGCTACGCTACAGGCAATGTCACAGGTAGCGGCAACTATACTGGCGGACTGGTGGGATACAGCAGTGACAGCGCCATAATAAGCTGTTACGCCATGGGTAATGTCACGAGTATCGGAAGCAATGTCGGTGGACTGGTGGGATATAAAACTGGTATTGAAAGCATCGCAAACTGTTATGCTACGGGCAATGTCAATGGCAGTGGCTATGTTGGCGGGCTATTAGGATTTCTTGGTATAGGAGGCAGCGTTATAAACAGCTATGCCACAGGCAATGTCACAGGTAGCGGTAACTCTGTCGGCGGTCTGGCGGGATGGCAAGCCAGCAATAGCAACGTCGTAAACAGCTATGCCACAGGCAGTGTTGTCGGTAATAGCAATGTCGGTGGCATAGTGGGATCTAGTAGCGGCAGCATCATAAACAGCTACCGCTATCAGTACGCCACTGTGAACGGCGCGGTACGCGCGGAAAACACTCCAACAGGCATTCATGGCGGCATAGTGACCGCTAGCCAGCTTATGACCAAGGCAACATATACTGGCAATTCATGGCTATTCAACGATTCGGCGCCGACTGCTGGTCCGTGGTATTGGGACGAAAGAGGATTTCCAAAAATAAACATCGGCGCGGAGAATTTTCCTTTTGGTTTTGACCCGGGAATTTCGGTGATTTCAATAATTAGCCAACCCATGCCAAACACAATCGTCACGCAAGGCAGTATTTCCGGTAGCTTGTCGGTGTCGGCAAGCGTGACGCAGGGAGCGACGCTTACATACCAGTGGTATAGAAATACGACAAATAGCATCATTGGCGGAAGTATTGAGACCGGCGCGACAAGCGCTAGCTTTACAATACCCACAACGCTCACAGCGGCAGGAAGCCCCTATTATTTTTATTGCGTGGTGAGCGCGGTGGGCGCTGAACCCGTACATTCTGACGTAGCAACGGTGACTGTGAACATCGGATCTATTGATCCGACCGGCGTAACGCTCAATGTAAACTCCATCGAGATTGCGATAGGTAACGCTGAGCAGCTCACAGAGACGGTTTCACCCTCGAACGCCACAAACAAGAGCGTGACATGGCACACCAGCAATGCAACCGTCGCGACGGTATATAACGGACTCGTAACGGGCGTTGCTCAGGGAAAAGCGACCATAACCGTAACAACAGTCGTCGGCGGGCTTACCGATGCTTGTGAAGTGACGGTGACTCCTAACATAAACTATATGATAAGCGCGTCGCCGCTGTCGCTGCCGTTCGGCTCCATGCAAACGCCGTATATACAGCCCGCAGAGCAGACGGTAACTATAACCAACACCGGCACTGGACAAATCACGTTGACCCAGCCAACCGCTATTAATTACGATATTGGAACGCTTTCTGCGACGAACCTTGCCGTAACCGGCGCAATGGCTACGTTTACTGTTCGACCAAAAGCGGATTTGGCTGTTGGGGACTATAACGAAATGATCGACATCAGTGGAAGCAACGAAGCAAGCGCGTCGGTCAATGCGAGCTTTTCTGTTACTAGCGCGCCACACATCCCTGTGACGTCTATTACAGTGTCAGGAGAGGGTGGTGCGACTTCCATCAACACGGACGGCGGCACGCTGCAGATGTTGGCCAACGTTTTACCCACGAACGCCACTGACCAGACCGTGACATGGTCTGTTACAGCCGAGACGGGAGATGCAACTATCGACAACGTGGGACTTCTATCTGCTATAGCTGATGGAACTGTGATGGTCAGAGCCACTGCCAACGACGGCTCTGGCGTATCAGGTAGCTTACGAATTACTATCAGTGGGCAGATTATCATTATAAGGACGGCGGCGGAACTTGACGCAGTGCGTAACAATCTGTCTGCAAACTACAAGCTTGGTAACGACATTGACCTAAGCGCTTATCTCGCGCCCGGCGGAGCAGGTCATGCTCAATGGGGATCGGAAGGCTGGTTGCCAATCGGAAATATTACCACAAGTTTTACTGGTAGTTTTGACGGGAACGGGCAAAAGATAACAGGACTTTGGATCGACCGAAACATGGGCCATGTGGGACTGTTTGGTATTACATCCGACGCTGTGATCAAGAATATTGGTGTAGTGATTGCTGCATCAGGAATCAAGGGTGGTGGTCTTACTGGCGGACTGATAGGAGGGCAAACTAGCAGAGCCAGTGATAAAATCAATATCATCACAAACAGCTATGTAACAGGAAGTGTTATGGGTGGCACCTCCGTTGGCGGGCTGGTGGGACAACAATCAGGTGATGGCACTAACATCATCTCAGGTAGTCATGCTACTGGCAATGTCAGTGGTGACAATAATATCGGTGGACTCGTAGGGATGCAATCAGAAATAACTACTAAAATCACAGATAGTCACGCTACGGTAAGTGTTAATGGCAATAACTCCGTTGGCGGGCTGGTGGGATGGCAATATGGAATAATAACAAACAGCTACGCTATGGGCAATGTTTCAGGCGATTGGATGGTTGGTGGACTGGTGGGAAGTCAAAATAGCGAAGGCATCACCATGAATAGTTACTCCATTTGTAATGTCAGCGGTCGTAACGAAGTCGGTGGACTGGTGGGATCTGTATCAGGTCGCGAAATAGAAATAGAGAATAGCTATTCTACCGGAAATGTCAATGGCGATGAGCGAGTTGGTGGACTGGTGGGAAGCCAATCAGGAGGCAGCATCACGTACAGTCATTCCACTGGGGATGTTAGTGGTAGTGTACATGTTGGCGGGTTTATAGGGATTCAAAACAGAAACAGTGGTGGCAGCAGCAGCATTTCAAACTGCAATGCTATTGGCAGTGTCATTGGCAACACTCGAACAGGCGGATTGGCGGGAAGCCAATTAGGAGGCAGTATCACGTACAGTTACTCCACTGGGGATGTTAGTGGCATGAATATTATCGGTGGACTGGCGGGATATCAAAG
>Ga0099364_10006862_pt1 | contig 16446 bp, 16 predicted proteins | sample TergutTh196P3_FD_73070 | JGI IMG/M metagenome (GOLD analysis project Ga0099364, IMG submission 73070) | Microcerotermes parvus P3 segment gut microbial communities from Pointe-Noire, Republic of the Congo - Th196 P3 | ecosystem: Host-associated > Arthropoda: Insects > Digestive system > Gut ...
AGTATCGCTAATATCAGTTGACCCGTTAGGAAACCCATAGCGTCGTCTTAACACACCAGCTACGACGCTATTTAAAAAAGCAACCCGTTCCTTAAGATCAAAAAAAAGGTAATCAAAAGGATCATTGCGGTTTACATCACGTCCCAGAGAATCCCTGAATTTCAAATATGACGGCAGAAAATCAATTTCCGCATCGCCTTTTATGCCGTTCCGTTGTTTTACCAAACTGAGCTTTGCTTTTGTTATATCTTCTCCCTCCAAACCATTTTCCCTTTTCAAGAAAATGAGCGTGTCCGCCTCTCTTTCAATTTCAGTCCAGTTACCAGAATTGAATATATCAGAACCGTCTTCTCTTGCATTACGGCTTGATTGGTATAGCGCTACAATGGGAATCTTCAGCTCCCGCGCGAGTCCCTTAATGAATTTTGATACTGTTATAAGTTGTTCATGAACTGGCAATGCGGTATTTTCGGAATTAATCAAATTCAAATAATCTATAAAAATTATTTCTATCCTGCTGTAACTCAGCCATTTTGATGCCGAGCAGATGTCAATAAGACTCATATTTTGCTTATCAATGATATACAACGGCGCTTCTTTCATAACAGCAATCGACTTTGCTATTCGGAAAAAATTTTCCGGAGAAAGAAACCCGTTAAAAATATTCCTGTAATTTATTTCCCCTTCCAAAGAAACCATGCGTTTTGTCAAAGAAGTGTCCTGCATATCCAGAGAAAAAAATGCGGCCGGCCTTCTTTCACGGAAACAGATATGCGCCAGCATCGACAGGGCAAGGGAAGTTTTTCCGGCAAACGGGGAACCGGAAATAACAACATAATCCGATGCCTGAAAACCGGCAGTCATTTTGTCCAAAGACGGAAACCCTGACGGGATACCGGTAACGGCGTTCCTTGTTTGCAAGACCCTTTCTATATCATTAATAACAGGAAGCAGCGTGCTATTAATACGCTGAATTTCTTTGTTGGTTATTTTTTCAGTTAAATTAAACAGAAAATAAAATACATTTTCCAAAATTGCCTGATAATCTGCTTTATCATTACCATAAGAATGGAATACATCATTATAAATCCGCCTTGCTATTTCTAAAAGACCTTTCCTTGCATAACGATCCTTCAATTTATGTATATGATGCTCAATACTTTTATTATCATTTTGCTTGTGTTTGACACCTTCTTCCGATAATAATCCGATATATTCTGAACCGCCAGCAGTTTCCAATTGCCCTTTGTTATCCAGCCCTTCGATAACTGATTTTGGAGACAGCCGGAAACTTTGCGTTTCTATTTCGTTGTATATCAACTGATGCGTCGGTACAAAAAAATATTCTTTACGCAGACGCTGTTCAAATGCCTTCTCCAGCGCTTCATTATCAGTCATCATAGCGCCAAGGATTGCTCGCTCAATATCCTCATACTCCTGCACAATCTGCCCGTCAATTATTTCTGTCATCAATTACCCCTTCTTTATTCTCTGTGCAAGGAAATAATGATAATCCTGCGCCGGTTCCGGCACAATCATCACTGTTAATTGCCGGCCGTGAAACCGGATTGTTACCTGTTCCGTATCAATATGCTCGATTATATCCGTTAAGAATCTTGCGTTAAATGCCAATTCCATTTTTTCACCGGTGTAATCGCAGGGAAGCTCGACCTCCGCAGAACAATCCTCATCACCGGTTTTCATGTTCAATACTCCGGGCGAAAGATCGAAAAAGACGGCTGACAGACTTGTTGCTGTCGCAACCAAAGCCATGCCGAGCGATTCAAGCAGCGATAAACGGTTCGCCGTAAACGAGAGGGGAAAATTGCGGGAAATCTCTTCCGGTTCACGGTAAAACCGTACATATTCACCCGGTATGAGATGTGTGGAAAAACTGGCCGTGCCGATGTGGAAATGCGCTTCCTTGCCGGAGACGGTTATCGACAGGGAATCTGTACCCCGTTTGCGCCTGATTTTCCGCAAAATCGCCGCCGATACAATTATCTTCTCAAAATCGGGAATTTCATCTCCCGCATCTTTGCTGATAAATCCCAAACCGCGGTTATTAGAAGCCGCCATAACGAGTTTCCCCTCGCTTTTTTCCAGCAGCACTTCTCCTCCTTCCCACTTTGCGGGAAGAGGATAAATGATTTGATTTGTGGCGCAGAAAAGCGTCCTGTTAATCATTTCTTTAAAAATTTTAAGCTGCATACTTATACCGCCGATACAGATTCACGCTCAACGTATTTCATAATGAATTTATCCCGCTCTACCTCGTTTTCTTCGAGCAGAGGGAATTCCAAATCACAAAACACAGCAGCCCCCAGCGTCCTGCGTGTCTTTAACTCCTGCAACCATGATGCAAACTGCGTGTAATTAATACCGGGCTGCCCTGTTCCTTTGCCTTTGCAATAATCTATTGCTGCGGACAGATTCATAACGTTCCTCCTCATTACGCAGCAAGCCGGTGCGAGATACCGTATTGCTGACGTTACCGAAGGAATATAACACATTGCATCTCCACTTCGCAAGGACATAATTAATCCCAAAAATCGGTATTTATCTCCTTGACATAACGGCGTAAACCGGTGTATTATCAGGAACCTGTAAAAGGTAATTTATTTTTCAGGTTCAATTCTATACCCTAGTTCTGTCGCTTTGGATATAAACTTGTCAATGTTGTCTTTACCCCATTCGTTACAGACAGCAATTCTTTCGCCGTCCGGTAACGTGATTATATCGTCAATAAAGTGCCTCGGGATATTCTTTCTTTCAAAAATATTCTTCGCCGTGGTGTAATTTTCAATTACACCATAACTGCCTTGAAGCGCTTTTGGAAATACATTTAATAATTCGGTTATAGTTATATTCTCATGCGTGTTAATAAATTCTTTTACAACAGCAAGGACAAGCCTGCTCTTTTTATACGCTATATTATTGAAAACATATCTTGTATGATCCTTGCCTTTCTTCTGTGAAAAGTGAACATCTGTGGTAATATATACTTGGCCGGCTTCCGAGCGGTAACGATTCATAATAATCGCCGCAACAGGTATTTGACCTTGAATCTTTAGCCCTTCTTCTATTCTGTTTCTGAGATTATCTTCAATACCAGTACCCACTAAAATACCAATCCATTTAGGCTCGCCCAGCGAAAAAGCATCTTTATGTTTTGTTAGAATTTCTTCTTTGCTATTAAAATAGTCCTCTAATTGATCGAGGCTCTCATCGGTTAACGTTGATTTTTTTAATTCAATTATCCCAAAACCGTAACTCGGATATAATACCAATAAATCGATTCTGCCATCGGTATCTTTTCTCTTTTGCCCTTCTTTGACGCTTAATTCGCAATCAATGATTTGCGCCTCGTCAAAATCATCGTCATCTAATTTTAATAAAATCTCATTTTCAACAAGGAAAGCTTCCATCACTAATTCCCGTTTAAAGTCCATCTTCTCAAGATTAATATTATTTGCTGAAAAGTGTGTAAATAACTTCATGAAAATTCTCCTTCCGAATATTGCTTTCTCGTGCTTGATACAACCTGTGTCAAGCCCCCAATCCGGTTTCCATTATGTTATTATTATGGCTTTTTGTCAAGGACATAATTCGCTTGCCAGAGCCAAATAATATCACTTATTTAGGGATTTTCTTTAAAAAAGCCGCTCTTGATTACATCAAATTGGTTTCCAATATGGCATTCATAATGCCCTGTTATTTAAGAGGCCTTATACTGAATTAATGCCGAGAGCAAGAAAAAAACCGCAACAGACAGCAGAAAACCGCCTTGTAGCAATCGGGAACAGCCTGCAATCTGCCAGAAAACGGCGGGGCTTGACCCAGAAAGAACTGGGCGAAAAAATCGGCCTGACCCGTGAGGCCATAGCCGCCTATGAAGCGGGCAGGTCACGCCTCACGGACACCACCCTGCTGGACATGGCCGCCGTCTTGCGGATTTCAATTGATGAACTCATGGGGAAGGAACGCCAGGCCGTTGAAACCCCCATAACCCGGCGTTGGGCAAAACGGATGGCAATTATTGAAAGCCTGCCCGAATCCGTTAAAAAGCACATACTCCGCACTCTGGACGATGTAATAAAAGCCAATACCCGGCCTTCGATATTTGAAGATTGACAGGGAAGTATTTATCATTATTAGCTTTTTCGGCTTGTCAATTCCTTTATCCTGATGTATATTATTATTTGGAGGATCGTAGCGGTATGTTTGAAACAGAGACCAAATATTATGAAGAAAACAAAGCAGCCCTGAGAGAGAAATATCTAGGAAAGCGCGTTGTTATTGTTAATGATCAGATTATTGGTGTCTATGATTCTGACTCCGAAGCTATATCCGAAACCTCAAAAACAATGGAACTGGGGAAATTTTGCATAAAATATATTCCTGTTGACCCTGCTGAAGAATATCATCGCCTTCACACCTTCTTATAATGCTTGACAATGACGATACCCCGCCGCAGAGCAGCGGGATATCGTCATTCTCCCGAGGAATTGGCTCGGGTTTAATACCCCACATACAAAAAGATGAGCAGTTTGATTCACGCCCCAGAGGGGCGGGGTATGAACCCCTCGCCACGAATCAATTGGAGGTTTACCAGTGATGATGCACGGATAAAACTTAAACGGCTTTATCCACTATATAAATAATGACAAATACTAGGTGTTTATTACGGTAAAAAAGAGCCATGAGTCCGTTAGAAAAGAGCCAGCAGTCCGGTTAAAATTGAGCCGGGTCTCCGGAATGAGATCCACCCCGGAGAAAGGCTTTACTTAAAAGAGATTACGAGATACCGTTACGTTTACGCATTGATTCTTCTCCGCCAATTATAACGGTGTAAGAATTATGAACAATGCGGTCAAGGATTGCTTCCGACAACGGCACTTCGGAAATTTTAGAATGCCAGCCTGAAACATCAAATTGGCTTAAGAAAATAGTAGAGCAGCGCGAATAGCGTGATTCTGCTAGTTCCAGCAGGTCTCGGCTTTCGGTTGGCGAGAGCGGAGTCAGAAGCCATTCATCCAGGATAAGCAGGTTAATTTTTTTATATTCCTGCATACTTTTTTGGAAAATACCTTCGCCCCTAGCGACCAAAAATTCATCCAGTAAATCCGGCAAGCGAATATATTTGACAGAGTAGAAATGGCGGCATGCCGCCATCCCAAGCGCACAGCCCAAATACGTTTTTCCTGCTCCTGTTGCGCCAAGAATAATAATATTGTGCTTTTTAGTTATGTAGGAGCAGCTTGAAAGCTGCAGCAAGTGTTCCTTATTTAGGTTGCGGTCGCTTCGATACTCAATGTCCTCCATGCATGCGTCTGAGATGGGAAAATCAGCCCTGCGGATAATCCGCTTAAGGCGGTTATTTTTTCTTGAATCCCATTCGCGGTCTACCAGCATGCTAAACCTTTCGGAAAAGGATAGATCGTTGAGAGCATTTTCTTGCATCTGGTGTCTGTAGGCTTTTGCCATAGTGGACAGGCTCATTTCATGGAGCTTGCTGATTGTCGCTTCATTTACCATCGTGTTCACCTCCGTAATAAGCCGCCCCCCGGGTAAAAGCAAAGGCCGGCAATTCTTCCGCCTGATTGTTTTCGTTTAACGCCTCACTGTTCAGATGGTCGCTGCCTGTCTTCAAGATGGTCCTGATACTTCTGAAGCTTGGAGTTGCAGTGTAGGAAAGCGCTCTTTTGCACGCGTCTTCAAGGCGAGCTACCGAGTAGGTGTCGGCGAGCTTCAAAAGGGCAATGCAGGTTTTATAGCTTTGCTCTTCGACTTTTCGGGAGGCGATGATAGCCTGTACCGCCTCAAGCGTACGGGGGCCTATATCAGATGCCCATTTTAGAAACCGCTCAGCGTTCCACTGGGTGTACTGCCGGTGTTTTTCAGGCATATGCTCAATAACCGTGCAGTATTGCCCAGGATGACCGTAAAGACGCCTGTGGCTGGCTATTCGCACGTTTTGATAAAAGACTTCCGCCATGCTGGAAGTAAGCCTTACATCGACTTTATATTTAATGTACTCGTACGGTACGCTATAATACATCTTGTCGACGGCTATGTGGTAGTTAATTTGAACCGTTGCTATCTTCCACGTTGACAGTTCGAAAGGCTTGCCGGGAAGCGGGATGAGAAATGGCTGTTCCTCTTTAAACGCGCTTTCCCGGCAGCCTTCTCTTTTTTGAAACGGCTTTTTATGAAACTCATCAAGCTTCTGCTTTATTGCCTGATTAAGCTCAAAAAGGGAGAAAAACTGGCGTTTGCGCAGCGCGGCTATTATCCATGTGGAAGTTATGCCTACCGTCCGTTCAACCGCAGCTTTTTCTCTAGGTTTTCTTACTCCGGTTGGAATTACCGCTGTTCCGTAATATTCAGCCATTTCTTGATATGCCTTGTTAATTACCGGAGAATACCAGTCGGTTTTCTGAACCCCTGTCTTTAAATTGTCAGGCGTAAGGATGCGGCTTGCTCCGCCGAAAAATTGGTAAGCGTTTACATGGGCTTTAATCCAGCTTTCAAGATTGCGGGAAAAGAACCCCTCAACATAGGTATAACCGCTGCAAGGCAGAACAGCGACAAAAACATAAACCGGTATTTGTTTTCCTGTCACATTATCCTGGATAAATACGGTATCTCCAGCCCAATCTACTTCCAATCGGTCGCCGGGCTTATAATCAATGCGGAGGGTGGCTTTGGTTTTTGCCGCATATTCTTGATAATGATAACAGAACTGTGAATACATAAGCGGGGAACTGCTTTCCAGTTTGCAGCTTTCGCAGTATTCGCTCCAAAGCAAAGTAAGCGTAACTCCGTTACGGGCCATCTCCTGATGTACATACTCGTAATCAGGTATTTTACGCTGCTGTTTCCTTGCCTGCCTGCCAAACAGCTTCTGCCCCAACAACGGGTCAGAAACACTGTCTGCCAACGGCCAGTTCAGGTTTTCCTCTTTTGCCCTTTCAAGAACTCTTTTAATGGTATTGCGTGAACATTTAAGGCTTTCCGCAATAACCCGGCTGCTAACTCCTTGGCTGTGTAACCGTAGGATTTCTCGATACTTGGTCATAATGACCTCCTAAAATAAATTTACGCCTAAATAGACGCTGGACTTATTTTAGGAAACGTAATTATTTTTGTGGATCACTGCCCGGATTAGCGGCTCAGTTTTAACCGGACTGCTGGATCAAATTCGCCGGACTCATGGCTCTTTTTGGCTGGAATATACAGACTTGCGTAGCAAGGCTGGAGCGAGGGGGAGACTTCCCCCTTCTTAATTTCTTAGTTAGATAGATTAAACGTTAGGTGATGAACTAGGTTTTTTTATTCTTCGTGATTTGAGGGCTTTTTCTTACTGCTTTCATTTTTTTTTATTGAAGCAAGACGCTGGTCTACCAATGCTCCAATATCGGAAAGGATTAACGCTTTCCAGTCATGCTGGATGGGGGTGAGGCTGAAAAGGTCTAGGGCATCTTTGCCAAACGCTCCGGCTATGCGCTCAATCATATCGGGAGAAGGGAAATTCTTACACGCTTCAATCATGGCTATATAATGGGTTGCCGTTCCCGCTAGTTCGGCTAATTTAGCTTGAGTCAGCCCTTTTTCTTTTCTGAAAGCCTTTATATTGGCGGCTAAAACCTTGCGAATGTCTGTCATATATAACTAAGAGGTCATATTCCTAATTATTTTTATTTGCCAGGTACATATTGACAATAATGTAAAAAGTCATATATTTAAAATATATGACTTATAAAATCATTGTATCGGAAAAAAAGCCTTGTTAAGGTGCGGGTAAGGGCAGGTTAATCATAAAGATACGTTCTTTTTTATAAGAAGGTACAAAAAATGATTAAACTAGCCATATTTGAAGGTATGAGGAGCATATTATTTAAGTATAGTGGATTATATTAAAAAAAGAGGGCAGGGCGCAACTTGCACGGCGTATTACGCCGGTGATAGAGATCCTTCACAGACGCTATCTTTGCTTGTTGTTCCCTGCCCTCATATAATGATACAGAGGGAAAACCATAACAGCCACCTGCACAAATGGGTAGGAGGCTCAGTTTGCTCTTGGTTTTACCTACATAATTGGGTAGGTTTGATAATATTTAGTTCCCAAATGTTTTAAATTTTATTGTAGGGCGATATAAATTACGTTACCATACAGAAAAATAATGTCTGAATGTTGCCAAAGGAGTTAATGGTTTGCTAGGCAGGCTGGGCGCAACGATTGCAGGGCTTTTTCAAACAAGGGATGAGCTGTCATTCAGTAATATCAGGGGCGGATTGTGGCCTGTTCTATTGGTTCTTCCCCTTTCTATCATTGTGGGAAACTTGCGTTATTTTGACCATAGTATCGCATTGGCAGGGCTACAACGAAATAAACTGATATTTTTTCTCTTGGGGCTTGGCTGGCTTGTTTTAGTTTTAATGCCTAAACGTCTGATTGTCCCATTGCTTCGGCAGTCAGCGGTAATCTCTGCTGTATTTATGGTATTGCTGTTTTTTATACCCTGGGGTCTCTGGTGGAATACGCTTTATATGGTATGCAAGGTTTTTAATGGCTTAAGTGTTGCTTGTGCTTTCTACCTTTTCTGTTTTGTATTGAATAATATTGAGCGCCTATTAGGTATGGCTCTTATTCAGCTTTACTACGGTCTCTTCTATGCTACTTGGGCAGTGTTTCCCGCTATTCATACGGCAGGTCTTTCCTGGAGCGGCATTATCATTATGCTCGTTTTTCTTGTAGTGGTTTTTTCATGCTGTAAGGACAAGGGGACAAAATTAACCTTGTCAAAACTGACTTTGGAAATTGACACTGATAGTGATGGTAAAGGGACGGGGGTTCCTCTTGTAATAGCTTTATGCGTTGTTCATTACATAATCATGCATTTGGTTGATTATATCGAATGGGCGGAGAGCGGCGTGTCCATTTTAGCCTTCGGTCTTGGCTCCTTTGTTTCAATTGGCCTTGTTATTATTATCCAACTGTTGAAAGGCCGCAGTGCGCTGTATATTTGGCTTTTGTTCCTGGTTCTTTCCCTATTGGGGCTGGGAGTTCTTCAGTACGAAACGCCTTTTACTTTTATTTTCGGTTCTTTTGCCTACGGGCTTGGGGACAGTCTAGGCTATATTATTATTCTCTATATGTGCGCTGGAGCTATTAAGTTAAGCAAATCTATGCGAATGTACAGATTATTTTGTCTGGTGTCTTTTATCGAATATTCTCTAATTTCTGTATTTTTTTCATTTTACTTTAATTATTTTGAAACGCAGAACAAAAACCTGGCGTTCGTTGTTGTGTTGATTCTAGCCAGCATCTGCCTGTTATTTTTACCGCTTATACAAAAAAGGTTGTTTGAGGCAGACTGGACAGACGGTCTTTTCTTGCGGGACATGGATGAATATTCCGTGCCTTATGCAGAAACCGAAAAGCTAAATGTTTATGAAAAACTGAACCTGACAAAAAGAGAAGAAGAGATTTTAACCTTACTCTTAAGCGGCGCGGCACCCAAAGAGATAGCCTATACCTTGAAAATCAGTTTTGATACGGTCCGGTTTCACCAAAAGAATTTATACCGCAAGCTGGGTATTCAGAGCATAGCGGAGCTTTTTGCCCGGTTTTCATCATTTCCCAGCGGAAAGAAAAACTTAAGCTCATAATCAACAAGCCAGCTTATTCTATAAGCATGAAAAACTATTAGAGGAGGTATATTTATAAAAAAATCATTGGTTATTTCTTGTTTTTTATGCTGTATGCAAATAAGTGTATTTTCTCAAACAAATTTTGCTCTGGATTTAAAAAATGACTTAATCATAGGAGCTATATCAATTGGAATTGGTATAACTCCCTTATTAATAAATAATGAGTCAGGCCATATTCCAGGTATATTAAGTCAAAATGAGGTAAACCCTTTAGATAGGTCTATGATGTTTTCTCATAATAGATACTTGGATATAATTAGTGATAATATCCTTCCATACGCAATGGCTTTACTTCCTATTATACCGATAATCCCTAATGTTAGGCATAAAGATACTGTTTTAACTTACGCAGTTATGTATAGCCAGGCATTATTACTAAACTATGGAACAGTATTTACCTTAAAAGGAGTTATGAACCGTTACAGGCCATATATGTATGCCGGTGGGATTCCTGATGGAAAAGAGGGGGATTTTCATAATAGTTTTCCTTCTGCGGCTGCATCGTTTGCCTTTTTAAGTACAACATTTTTAAACGTCACCTTTTCTCAAGAATTTCCTGAATTGAGATGGAAATGGCCTGTAATACTGGGAAGCTATACATTGGCAGCCGGAGTAGCGGCAATGCGTGTTTATTCCGGAGCCCATTTCCTAACTGATGTAATGGTTGGGGCCGTAATAGGGTCATTGTATGGGGGTTTAATACCCATGTTGCACATAAGTAATAAAAATCATGATTTTTCGCTGGTTCCTAATGGGAATGGAATAGCGGTTTTATTAAGTTTTGGACATTTTTGTATTACATATCAGGGAAAAAGGCCTCCTACCCATTTAGGTAGGTAAAAAGGCGGTTAATATAAGCAAACCTACCCATTTGTGCAGGTAGCCAGTAGGGTTTTCCTTCCGTATCTTTTAATTAATCATGTTTTTTGACATGAAAAATTATTTAGGAGGTATACTCATGAAAAAGTATACAGTTTTCGGAATCTGCTGTTTGGTGTTGCTCCTTTCGGCAGCCAGTATTTATGGACAAGGTTTCACAGGAACCAACACTGCGCCACAAATTGATGGCGTAAGGGCATTGCAAATCGCCCAAACAAGGGCGCCTGCCAGCGGTACGGTCATTGAGATGGATTGGGAACTCAAGAGAGGGTGGTCGGAATGGGATATCACCATAATTCAGGGACAGACCCGATATGATGTTAAAATAGACGCAAGCTCCGGTCAAATAACTTCTTACAGGGAAAGACAGTATGCGCCGAGGCAGCCATTACCGCAGCCTCCTTCCAATCGAATTTCCTTTGAAACTGTAAGACAGAATGCTCAATCAACAAACCCAGGAGGGATAATTCAGGAAATTGACTATGGATATGAGTACGGGCGCTGGGTTTTCGAGGTCAAGATAAGAGTGAATAACCGGAACACCACACTCTACTTTGATGCTGTAACAGGTACATCGCTCCAGTTATCAGGAAGAAATCCGAGAACCTGGATTTAATGGGCTTGAGTAAAGGCAGGTGCTGCAATAACAAAAGGGCAGTAAATCATTCGGTAAACCAGGCGGATGGTCTTAAGGCAAGAAAGAATACCAATATCCGCCTGATTTTTCAGGAAGGTTAATTTTGAGGAAACCGCAAGCTATAATGAATACAAAAGAACACAAAGCTAAGGTTATTATAATTTGTTTAGTATTGCTCTCCTTTTTACCTTCCGCATGTTCCGGTAATAATTCAAATGTTACTTATGAGTTTGCCACTGTGCGCAGGGGTACGGTGGAACGTACTGTATCATCCAGCGGGACAATCCGTCCTGTTTCAACAGTAAGAATACTGCCCCAAATGAGCGGTAAAGTTGAAAAAATATATGTGGATTTTAATGACACAGTCCGCAGAGGAGAGATTCTTGCAGAACTGAATACTGATATGCTCCGATTGAGGAGGGAGCAGCAGTATTCTGCTGTACTTATTGCAAGAGCAAATTATGAATTGCAGCTCCTAAACCATAATAATCAGGTTATATTGGCAGAAAGAAATTTAATCTCCGAATTTGAACTGCGTACAAGCAGAACTAATTTAGAGAATCTTGCGGCTAATCTTTCTGCTGCGGAAAACAACCTTAGAGTAATAGATACGGAAATAAATCAATTTGCCTTTATCACTTCACCTATTGATGGCATTGTTCTTGATAGGATGATTAACGAAGGCGACTCAGTATCTGACAGTTCTTCAAGCGGCAGTGCCAGCATTTTTACCCTGGCTGAGAATCTAAGTGAAATGCAGATAGAAGCAAGTATTGGCGAATTGGATGTTGCCTCCATATATCAGGGACAAGCTGTGCGGTTTACACTGGAAAGTCTGCCAGGCCGCCGCTTTAATGGGATAGTTACAAATATCCGTTTGGTTCCAGCGGTAGTAAATAATGTGGTTTCCTATACGGTAATTATCAGAGCGGAAAATCCTGATGGTTCTTTGCTTCCGGGTATGACCTGTGCAGTGGAATTTATAGTGGCTCGTAATGAAAATACCTTGTTGGTATCTAATGCAGCCCTTCGTTACCAACCCACAAGTCTAAGCGCAGAAGAAATTGATGAGAAGTTATTTTATGCAGACCTTGATCACATGACTGAAATACAGCGCACAAGGGCAGTAGAAGCCAGAAACAATGCCGCCCTTTCCCAGGCTTCAAGTTCAACGCAAAACGAGAGAACAGGTATTGTCGCCTTGTTGACAGGGGGTGGGCGCAATACCAGACCCAGAGGAACACAAGCCCAGGCTCGTGCTGTAGGCGATCAAGAAGGGGTACGTTATCTCTGGTACATAAATGATAACGGTACTTTAGATGTAATAAGAGTAAGGATTGGTATTGTAACTGGCACAAATACGGAGATTTTCGTTTTGGAATCCTCCGTCGAGGCCGAAGGCCAAAGTTCGTATCCAGGCGATATTGAAGGTAGACAGTTTATTTCAAGGGAGCGTTTATAAATGTCTGTCATAGTGCTTAGGGGGATTAAGCGGGAATATCGGATGGAAAGTAAGAAAGGAGAAAAAGCCGTAATTGTCCGAGCTTTGCGCGGGGTAGATTTTTCTGCCGAGGCAGGGGAGTTTATTTCTGTTATGGGGCCTTCCGGTTCCGGTAAATCAACTTTGATGAATATTCTAGGCTGTCTTGATAAGCCCACTGAGGGAAGCTATATCTTGGATGGTATAGAGACATCTAAATCCAATTCTGACTCCTTTGCCTTTATCAGAAACCGAAAAATAGGTTTTGTATTTCAGTCATTCAATTTGCTGGCAAGAACAACAGCCATGGAAAATGTAGAACTTCCTCTGTTTTATAGCAAGAAGGGAAATACGGAGCGAAAAACTTTAGCAATAAATGCACTAAAGGAAGTAGGACTTGGGGAGAGGATGGATCATTTCCCTTCTCAACTTTCAGGCGGGCAACAGCAGCGGGTAGCTATAGCAAGGGCAATGGTAAATAACCCAGCATTTATTCTAGCCGATGAACCTACGGGTAATCTTGACACTGAAATGAGCCTTGAAATAATGAGTCTTTTTCAGAGGCTTAACAGTTTAGGAAAGACAATCATCATGGTAACTCATGAGCCGGAACTGGCTACTTATTCCCGGCGTATTATCACTTTACGGGATGGGGAACTGGTTTCAGATGTCGGGGTAAGCGAAAGGCGAAATGCCCTGAATGATTTGGCAAAATGGAAAAGCGACCATGCTGAACTGGAGGCAGTGTCATGAATATTTTGCAGTTAATGCAAACAAGTTTTCGTTCAATTCTGCGCAACCGTTTGAGAAGTTTATTAACATCTTTGGGGGTGATAATCGGCGTTGGTTCGGTAATCATAATGGTTGCTATGGGTGAAGGTTCACAAAAGGTTATTGAAGAAAGAATTACTTCAATGGGAACTAACGTATTACAGATTACATATCGGCGGCCTTCTGCCCGTAGTGTGCAGGCAGTATATCCCCGGAGGACGGCCTTTACTAAAGATGATGTTCAACATTTGAGAGAAGAATCCAGTTTTGCCCTTGCTGTTTCCGGAATCGTCCAGGGTAATCAGGACGTTTTCGGAAGGGAAGGAAATGTTAGGATTCGCACCTATGGTGTAGAGCCGGATTTTAGTGTTGCCAGAAACTATAGAGTCGATGCGGGTTATTTTTTTAATGAAGATGATCTCATCAATCGGAATACTCTAGCAGTTATGGGCCGTACAACCGCAGAAAACCTCTTTGGCGAAGCAGAAAACGCATTATCCCAGCAGATACGAATAGGAGCCAATTTTTATACTGTCATTGGCCTTCTTGAAAGAAAAGGCGCGGCCTTGGATGGGAATGATCAGGATGATATTGTTCTTCTTCCGCTGGACACGGCAATGACCCGGCTTAATAATTCACGGGACATAAATATGATTGTCATGAGTGTAATAGGCCAAGACTATATGGAAGCCGCCTTGACAGAAACTAATTTAATACTTCGGGAATCCCGTGGAATTCCTGACAGGGTAGCATCGGATTTTGCAATAATGAATCAGGCAGATATTATCAACATGGCATCTGCTACCTCCAGAACATTGTCAACTCTTTTAGCTGCTATAGCCGGTGTATCTTTATTTGTGGGAGGTATAGGCATAATGAATATTATGCTGGTTTCAGTTACCGAACGTACCCGTGAAATTGGCATACGCATGGCTGTTGGCGGACGAAAGCGTGACATCCTTTTACAATTTCTCTCTGAAGCAGTGATATTGAGCTTGATGGGGGGCATCTTGGGAATAGGTATTGCTTTTCTTTTATGCAGAATGCTTTCCATGGCAGGGATTCCCACGTCCATCAATCCAATGATTGTAACGGTCTCGGCCATGTTTGCTGCTTTAGTGGGTGTAATTTTTGGCTACTATCCAGCTTTAAAAGCAGCACGTCTTTATCCTATTGATGCGTTGAGATATGAGTGATTTTTAAAGGTTATATAAATTTGCATTTTGTAATATTATTAGAGGAGATGATATTTATGAAAAAGGCTCTAATTTTTAGTATATGCTGTTTAATTCTTTTGTTTTCAACGGCAGTTGCCCATAGTCAAACTCTCATGGTATTTGAGGCTAGAAATCTTCCACAAGGTTCATGGGTTATATTAAGGGGAAATATTGTCCATGTATGGGCGGATAATTATTATACCTTCCGTGACTCCACCGGTGAAATACTTGTTGAAATTTCTAGCAATGTCTGGAGAGGTCTGTCTGTCGATGTATCTGACACTGTTGAGATTAGAGGTGAAGTGAGGATAAATAGCGGGCAAGCTTCAATCAGAGTCAGAGCAATAACTGGCAGCGGCGAAACTATTTTTTACCCTGAGCAGGGAGTAATGGTCAGTCATCCCATTACTGTCAGCGAAGCAAGGGCGCTTCCTCAAAATTCATGGGTAACAATAAATGGCAATATTGTAAGCTCTTTACCTGGGGGAAACATGTTTATTTTCCGTGATTCTTCTGGAGATATTACCATAGAAATTGAGAGGAATGTTTGGCGGGGTTTATCTGCAGGAGCGTCTGATAGGGTAGAGATTAGCGGCGAACTTAGGATAAGCAGGGGGCAGGTTTCAATCAGAGTTAGGGCAATAGGGAAAATTTAGATTTTTCGTGTCTTAGACCTTTATATAATCATATTCTTTATAATAAACTATTTTATCTAAAGGAGGACTTAAACTGTGTGGGTTATTTTTGCATTTTTGGCTGCTATTTTTGCAGCGTTAACATCAATTTTGGCTAAAGTTGGACTGGAGAATGTAAATTCAAATTTGGCTACCGCAATTCGTACTGTGGTAGTGCTAGTCATGGCTTGGGCTATGGTATTTGTTACCGGAGCCCAGGGAGGAATAAGTACAATCGGTCGCAGAAATTTACTATTTCTAATATTTTCAGGTATTGCCACAGGTCTTTCATGGCTCTGTTTTTTCAGGGCGCTTCAACTCGGCCCTGCCTCAAAAGTGATCCCTATAGATAAAATCAGTGTAGTAATTGCCATAATTATATCCTTTGTTGTATTAAAAGAAACAATGACTTTAAAATCGATTATTGGAGGAGTATTAATTACATTAGGGACATTGGTTTTAGTGTTTTAGTAAACCCAAAAGTATAATTGATTTAAAGAAACTTTTATAAGTGGAGCTATTGTAATGTTAAATATTTACACTCTGCTCAAAAATTTGCGTAAAAGCCATATTTAAGTCCTCGTAATGCTATCTTATCTTATAGGTATGATGTAGCAGGTAATTTCTATATAAAAAATAATTGCATTCGCAATCCCACTTAGTCCGTCAAAACATAAAAAATATCTCAAAACCTACCCAGCCGGGTAATACCAAGCTACCAATGAACGATAAAAAATGAGGTATGAACAATGAGATAAAAGCAAGCGGCGGTCTCCATACCCTCATACCCATAGAAGATTTTAAGACTGTTTTGGGCCTTGATGATCGTGAAGATAAAATTAGCCGTTTTTGTTTGGTTACTTCAACTCTGACAATAGAGCAATATTGCAAGCGGCGGCTTTTGAGAAAAAACCATTTTGAGTACATCGATTTTTTCGGGGATTTGGTTATTCCATTGAAAGAATACCCTGTTTCCAAGGTTTCGGCGGTTTATTCTCTTTTCGCTATTTCACCTTCTGAATTCCTTGAGCCTGAATTTTATCAAGTAGACCCAGATTGCGGCAGCAATGA
>Ga0099364_10006863_pt1 | contig 16446 bp, 12 predicted proteins | sample TergutTh196P3_FD_73070 | JGI IMG/M metagenome (GOLD analysis project Ga0099364, IMG submission 73070) | Microcerotermes parvus P3 segment gut microbial communities from Pointe-Noire, Republic of the Congo - Th196 P3 | ecosystem: Host-associated > Arthropoda: Insects > Digestive system > Gut ...
AGGGCGATCACGGTCTCAGGGACAATGAAGGCGGTGAAAACAACTGTTTAACAGGCGCATTTGTTCGCAAATACGTAGACGTCAACTCCGGCGTAAATCTGGAACTTTATCAAAGCAGCACAGATTGGATTGTTTTTCGCCTTGCCGAAATATATTTGAATACGGCAGAAGCCTTGTATGAATTGGGAGAAGAAGATGAAGCCTTCGATTATATCGAAAAAATTCGTGATAGGGCAGGGTCTAAAGTAGTCCGTCCAGCCATCGACAAAAATCCTTATCTTGGGCAGCCCACAAATCTTTATCATCCGCATACTTATCCATATTCGATAGAAATCAGTTTGCAGTTTATCCGCGATGAACGTCGTCGCGAATTGTGGGGCGAAAATCATTGGTGGTGGGATATCCGCCGCTGGAGAACAGCCGAATCATTTCTTACCAATTATAGACCGAGAGCGCTGTCGTGCTATTATGTAATAGACGAAGATAGATATATCTATTTGGAAGAAAGGCTTAAAGGCGGCACGCAGTGGAATGCCGGCAGGGATGTTTATTATCAGGGAATTCAGGCGTCTGAAATCGCTAATAACCCCAATTTGCTTCCGCAAAATCCATTTCGTTAATTATTTAACCATTTAATAATGAAAATATATCATGAAAATAAAAAAAGTATTATTTAGTTTGTTTTTAGGAATAACTCTTTTGAGTTTATCCTCATGTTTTAAAATTGACAATTGGGACGAGCCTAACAGCGCTTTTCGCGGAACCGTATATGATGTTTATACGGGAGCGCCGTTACTTGCTTCTCAAAACGACTGGGAAATTCGTATCTGGGAAAGAAGTTGGCATGGAATTGAAGGAGGCGCCGTTGATCATCAAGTGTTGCGTATCAAACAGGACGGTACATATCAGGATGTCAAACTGTTTGACGGAACGTATGATATGTATCCCTATAACGGACCATTTTGGCCGGACGTGGATACGGTAAAGAATGTAGCGCTAAAAGGTTCGCATACTCAGGACTTTACAGTTAGACCTTATCTGCAAATCGTTGATTTCACAACGGAATTAGATGGAGTTAATCTGACTTTGAAATTCAAAGTAAAGGCGCCTTTATTGAGGAACGATAACGTTCTTCCTGGGCGCGATCCCGTTCTTCCTGATCTTTACGATGTACGTTTTTTTATAAGTTTTAATCAATTTTGCGGCGCTGGATTCAACAGCAATATTGATTTTGACCATTGGCATTCAATGGCGCGTAACGGACAAAGACAGCCTCGTCAACCTATAACTAATTTTATTAGTGAAACGGCGACCGGCTACGGAAGACCCGGCAACGGTGTTGATACAACCGGCGAATTTGAGTTAGGTCCCGTTGAACTTAGAGGCGGTCACAAGTATTACGTACGCGTAGGCGCTAATGTGAACTTAGGTGATAGAAAATATAACTATTCCGATATTCGGGAGATAGATCTTCGCCATATTAGTCCTTAATAGATTGAAGTCGATGAACATAACACGATTAAAGGCTTTAGTCAGATAGTTTGAAGTGACGGGTCACGAAATGACGTCGCCCGTCACTTTTTTAATAATAATAAATTTAACGTTTTTTGCTGATAATGAAAAGAATAAATCAAATTTCAATTCTTGTAATGTTGATGTTAACATTAATGAACGGATTATTGAGTTGTAGAAGGGATAAAGAAGAAAATATCCAATATTATTATCTGCCGTCAATGGTTGGATATGATGTGAATATGGATGTTGTTACGCTTATAACGCCATTTGGGACATTTCTTGCGCCCCAGTTGAATGACCATTACATATTTGCATTGATGGATGGCGATGCGCTATGGACGCATATTATAGTTAATTGGGACGACCAGCATACTGAAGATTACACTACGGTTGTTGATATAGGGTATATAAAACTTTATAAGGACATTCCGCAAGCTGTTGAGGGAGGAAAAAATACAACTGATGATTTTGACGCTCCAATTGAAAATGTAGAACCTTTAGCCCTGCTTTTTGACAATTATTTCAATAATTATGTCGCGTTCTTTGTCTTCACCCATACAGTTCATGGAAGTACCAGATTTGCATATGAAATGACGTATGACCCCGAAGACGAAAGTGATATACCCACCATATATTTCAAGGCAAAAGAAGATGATACGGGAACGTTGCCGATTTATGCCTTCGAGTATTATTATGCCTTCGATTTTAAAGATTTTCTATTGGAACGCGAAAATCCCGACAAGTTGGAGAAGATAAACATTATGTTCTATACGGGTACAGATATGGGAGAAGATGTTTATAAACCTTGGAGCGGGAATCCTCTTGAATTAGATTTTGAAAAAAAATAGACATTGTAGCTTATAATGATTATTTTTTTTTCTTTTTTTCATATTTTTTTTGAAAAGTTTTGAATATATGAAAAAAGTTATTATTTTTGCAAAACTTTTAATAAATTCAAATTTCACTTAAAAAAATAATAAATATGATGACAAAGAATAGATTAGCGATTTTTTACGCTGCTGTACTTTTGATAGTAATAGTCGGCGGCATGTTTGTTTCGTGCTCTTCAGAGAGTTCTAAACATAGCAGTTACAAAGGCGATATGGTCCTTTGGTACGATAAACCGGGTACGGCATGGTTAGACGGAATGCCAGTCGGAAACGGTATATTAGCGGGAATGGTGTTTGGCGAAACCCGCGAGGAACGCATTGCGTTAAACGAATCAAGTTTTTGGTCGGGCGCGCCCCACGATTACAATGACCCTAATGCAGGCGCTCATTTTGAGTATATCAAAGAGCAGATCTTTGCGGGGAAGTATGCCGAAATGGGCGACTTCATTGACAAAAATTTCTATGGTATTCCTGTGGCGCAACAGGCATATCAACCTTTGGGCGACCTGTTGCTGTATTTTCTTGATGTTGATACAATGGCTGTTACGGACTACCGCAGGGAATTGGATATGGAAACCGGTATTGCTTCGGTGAGTTACAAAGCGGGGGGCATTACCTATAAACGCGAAGTTTTTGTTTCTTATCCCGAAAAGGTAATGGTAGTACGTGTTTCGACCGATAAAAAGAAAAGTCTGAATATGCAGGCTGGCGTTAACACTGCGTTTACCGACAAGATTTCAGCCGGACAGGATGGCGAACTCATCATCGACGGGGTGTGGAAAAATCCAAGAGCCAGATCTAACAGTTGGAATTGGTTAATAGCCGATTCAGATGCAACAGGTTTGAAATTCAGAACCGTACTGAAAGCAATAACCGAAGGCGGAACAACAAATGTGGCTGACGAAAAGATCAATATCAATGGCGCAGATGCAGTTACATTTGTTTTGTCGGCAGCTACAAGTTATGTTAAATACGACGACATCAGCGCCGATCCTGCCGAAAGAACAACAAAAGTACTTAATGCCATTGCCGGAAAAAAGTACAAGGATTTACGCAAATCACATATTGACGATTTCATCGGTCTAATGGGACGGGTACATCTTAATTTGGAAGACAATAATCCTGAAATCAGGAAAATGCCTATAAATGCTAGAATTGAAGCTGTTAAAGCCGGCGGGGTTGATATTGACCTCGAAGCGCTGATTTTCCAATTCGGACGTTACGCATTGGCAACAAGCAGTCGTGCCGGCGGACAGACCGCAAACCTGCAAGGTATATGGAATCAGGAATTGTTACCGCCATGGGGCAGTAAATATACGATAAATATCAATATTCAAATGAATTATTGGCCCGCCGAAGTAACAAATCTTGCTGAATGTGCGCAACCTTTGTTTGATATGGTTACGGATTTATCGGAAACAGGTCATAAAACCGCCAAGGTGTATTACGGAATTGATAAAGGCTGGGTAACTCACCATAACACAGACCTTTGGAGAGGCTCTGCTCCGGTCGACGCTTCACGCTTCGGTATGTGGCCCGTTGGCGGAGCTTGGCTGACTTTGCACATTTGCGAACATTATTTATACAATCAGGATATTGAGTTCCTGAAAAAATATTATCCTGTAATCAAAGGCTCTGCCGAGTTTCTGTTAAATTATCTTGTAGAACATCCCCGAATGGGATATTTAGTTACTCCGATATCCATGTCGCCCGAACACGGCTTTTATTATATGGACGGCAACGTAAGAAAAACGGGCTATGTGGCGCCGGCTCCCACGATGGATATTGGCATATTGCGCGAATTGTTTCCCTATGTTATTCAGTTTAGTGAAATTTTGGGGGTAGACGCTGATTTCAGAGCGCAGTTAAAGAATGCGTTGGATAGATTACCACCATACGGGGTAAACTATTTGGGGCATTTACGTGAGTGGATAGAAGATTTTGAAAATGGACCGGGCGGACATAACATGTCGGCTACTTTTCCCTTTTTTCCGGGTAAATCAATATTGCTCAGAAATGAAAGCGATGCAACTCTTATTGAGGCAATCAATAAATGGATGGAAACAAGACGTGTCGGAGGCGGTTTTCCTTCTATGTGGGATATGTGTATGTGGGCGCGTCTTGAACGCGGCGACAAAACTGCTCCACTGATTACGGCAGGCTCAAGAGGAGTAGCTAATAATCTTCATCGCGACGGACGTAATAACCAAATTGACGGCACCTTTGGATATACGGCAGGTATTGCCGAATCGCTGATACAAAGTCACGTAGACGAAATAAGTCTGCTTCCTGCTTTACCCGTGAGTTGGGCTGCCGGCGGAGAAGTAACGGGACTACGCGCACGCGGCGGATATACTGTAAACATGAAATGGAAAAATGGACGCTTAACCTCGGCAGAAATCATCCATCCAAACGGCGGAACATGCAATGTTCGCTATAATGGAACTGTCAAGAGTATTACTGTGCCTAAAGGAACATCTTATCTCTTGAAAGCAGAATAAGAGATTTAGTTGAAAGGTAATTGAAAACAGACATGGTAAAAATAATAATTATTTTCATATTTATTTGTTTTTCAGGCTGTACGGCAACACAAACGGGAGCGCCGCCATCTGCAAAAATATCGAATGGTCTTATAAATGCCAATCTGTATCTTCCCGATGCTGATAAAGGTTATTATCAGGGAACCCGATTCGATTGGTCAGGTGTTATTTCAGAACTTGAATATATGGGACACAGTTATTTCGGTCAATGGTTTGCGGAATATGACCCAAAAACACACGACGCCATTTGTGGACCGGTACAGGAATTTTCTGAAATAGGTTACACAAAAGCAAACGTTGGCGATGAATTTTTGCGAATAGGAGTAGGAGGATTACTAAAAAACGATGATAGTGATTTTCAAAGCTTTAGACTTTATCAAATCTCTAATCGAGGTAAATGGAGTGTAAAAAAATCTTCTAACCGTATCGTATTTGTTCATAAAATAAAAAACGTTGCCGGTTATTCATATGTATACACTAAAACGGTTAGTTTAACCAAAGGCAAACCCGAATTAGTGTTGGAACATACATTAAAAAACACGGGAAAACAGACAATCACAACCGATGTATATAACCACAATTTTTTTGTTATAGACGGTGAGCCAACCGGACCTAACATAGTTATCACATTTCCTTTTGAAGTATCGGGAAGGTGGAACAGAGACAATGGACTGGGGGTTATTGACGGACGTTCCATCAAATACACGCGCGAATTTAGAGGACGCGAAAGCGTATATATTGGCGACGTGCAAGGTCATAGCCAAACAGTAGAAGATTATGATTTCAGAATCGAAAATCTCAAAACCGGAGCCGGAGTACGTATATTATGCGACCGTCCTATATCGAAAATAATTTTTTGGGCGTCATCGACAACGTCATGCCCCGAACCATACATTGATATTAATGTATTGCCGGGCGAAAAGTTTTCATGGAAAAACACATACGAATTTTATAAGCTTTAATCCATTAAAAGTTTAATTATGCACAAATTGCAATATTTAGTTCTTATGATGATAATTGGCGTCAATTCATGTACAATGGTTCCAATATCTATCATTACTGATCCTGCTATGGGACAAGTCGCTCAACACGGAATGAGCAAACTTACCGAAACATTGCAGGATATGGGAATACCGTTCGAGACGGTTGGTTCTATTGACGATGCTAACGGCAAAAGCATGATAGTAATCGGGCTATCGGAAGGCGCAGGTCCGGCGGCTTCTATTCTGAAATCCGGCAAGCGTACAGTACCCAGCGTTTCCGAAGCATTGACGGTTTGGAAAACGCGCCTGCAAGGAAAACCCGTTACAGTCGTAGCCGGCTACGACGATAAGGGAATTATGTACGCTCTGCTCGACATTGCACAACGCATCAGTTGGAGCAATGTGCGCGCGCCAATGAAATTCGTTAAGGACGTATCAACAGAACCTTACGTCAAAGAACGCGGCATAGCAATGTATACCATGCATCGCCGCTATTGGGAAAGCCGCTTTCACGATGAGAATTTCTGGGCGGGCTATTTCGATATGATGGCTCGCAACAGGCTCAACATGCTCGAAATATTGTTCGGCTATGAAAATGGCGGCTTCATGGCTCCATGCTATCCTTATTTTTTCGATGTAGAAGGTTTTCCCGAAGTTAAGATGGAGGATATAACCCCCGAACAACAAAAGCAAAATATAGACGCCATGCACCGCATGATAGCATTGGCGCATGAACGGGGCATTGGCGTCAGACTGGGAGTATGGGATCATATCTATCGCGGCGGCGTTCAGGCTGGAGGCAATCGCGAATTTGAATACGACCCCGAACGCTCGCTGCCATGGCAAGTAACAGGATTGGAAACAACAGGCAATCTTATACCCTACACTAAAGCCGCATTCGCAAAATTGCTTAGAACTTTTCCGCAGTTGGATGCTATACTTTTCAAAACAAATAACGAATCGGGACTCAGAACCGAAGAGCTACACGATTTTAGCGTCAGTTTCTTTGAAACAGTCGCCGAAACCGCTCCTAACATGCATATCGACATACATGCCAAAGGATTAACCGATACGTTAATAAACACTGCCGTAAGTCTGGGCATAAAGTTCCGTATCGCGCCAAAATTCTGGATGGAGCAACTGGGGCTGCCTTTCAGTCCTACCCACATAAACCGCGAAGACCAAAGAAACAACCGCCACAGTTATGCCAATATGTTGCGCTATCCACAGCGGTATGAAATGCTATGGAAATTGTGGAACGGAGGAACAAATCGCGCATTTCTCTGGGGCGACCCTGAATATGTTCGCCGCTATGCCGGCAGTAGCCATTTCTTTAATAGCAGCGCATATGTTGTATATGAGCCGATGGCTACAAAAATGGAAACTCAATTCCACGACGTTGAACCATTCGAACTGATAAAACCGCAGTATCAGTATTACGACCAGGAATACGAACGTTACTGGTATTTTTTTCAGGTTTGGGGACTTGTAGGATATGATCCTAACACCTCTACCGACATTTGGGATAAGGAGTTCGAAAAAAGGCTCGGAGCTAAGGCTGCGCCGGTGATTCAAGCAGCGCTAAACGAGGCGAGTTGGATACTACCGCGCATTGTTGCGGCATGTTACCCTTATAGTTTTTTCCCGACCACGAGCGCGTGGCCCGAAAAACAGCGTCTGGGTGATTTGCCGCTCTATTCCAGAGCCGAAGGAAGCGACCTGCAGCAATTTGCAAGCTTCGATCAGGAAGCGCAGGTTCTTTTGGGAACATTCGAAACAGGCAAAACATTGCCTTCCACCACAAGCCTGTGGCTGCAAGAAGTGTCGGAAAGCATCGACAAAAAAGTTGCCGACGCCGTAAGAAAAATAAAAACGGAAGATAACAAGGAGTTCAACTCTACTATTGTAGACCTGAAAATGATGTCGAGGCTTGCGCTATACCATTCGCGGAGAGTTCCGGCGGCAATAAGCTATTGCCTGTTCCAGCATACTCAGGACGTTGCTGCCTTAGACGCCGCCATTGCGCATGAACAAAACGCTATTGAAGCGTGGAAAGAACTTGTTGAAGCGGCTGGCGACGTTTATGCCGACAATATACTGATAGGGCGCGTTCCCCTTTCGGGACACTGGAGAGATGAATTAGTATTTTTGGAGAGAGGTATCGAAAGACTCAAAGAACTAAGGGCTAATTTCGAACCTAACAGAACGGTAACACAGGCTCCTGTATACAAAAATGCTGTCGCCGCCGACAACGAACGTTTTTTCAGCGTCAAACACGCGCCCGTTGAAACGTCGCCTGCCGGACAACCGGTGACCATAAGGATAAATGCGACAGCAAATGACGGAATAAAATGGGTGCGCCTGCAGTATCGCGCTGTGAACCAACACCTGAGTTTCACAATGCTTCCAATGACGCCTACAGGCGACAATAACACCTTTGAGGCTACTATCCCCGCTGACAAGATAAATACGACCTACGACCTGATGTATCTAATCGAAATGATGGACAACAACGGGCAAGGATTCATTTATCCCAATTTTAACAGGGAAACGCCTTATCGGGTTGTACATTTTTTGAGATGAGTTTTAATTAAATAATTTTCAATAACTTAAATGAATAAATATAATATAATAAAAATAGTAAACATAAACCTTTTAAATAATACCAATATGATTAATAGTAATAAAATTTTCACATTAGTCATTGCATTTGCAATGATGCTAAATCTTAATTCTGCTTCAGCTCAAGAAAGTCGAAGTATGCCTCGTTCTTTTTATCCGTACCTTGTCAACAAACTCAGTCCAAATCTGTACGTATTTGTTGAACGTCAGGAGCCATTATTTGAAGAATGGGGGCGTACGTTCTACGTTAACTCAATGCAGTTAGTTATTGGCGAGAAACGCGCTGTTCTCATCGACACCGGAAACGCCTACGGAGATTTGATTCCATTTATTCGTAACTATACCGACTTGCCGATCGACTTACTTATCACTCACAGCAGTTACGACCACTGGCGTGGGGCATATCAGTTTGAGGGTAAGCACGATATTTATATGCACGAGGCGGATTATAAACAGATTGAAACGCGAATGAATAATCTGGGAATGAAGTTCACGGCAAAACCACTCAATGATGGCGACATATTCGATTTGGGCGGAATAGTGCTGGAAGCGATTCATGTCCCCGGTCACACGCAGGGTTCCATAGTATTTTTAGATAAAGTGCACAACTACTTGTACACCGGCGATGCTGTCAATATATTGCCATGGGTTTTTTCAAGCGGCATTCCATTATCTACTTACCGTGACGCTCTTAAACGCCTGCGCGACAAAACTCCAAGTCAGCCGGCAATTTTATGCGGACATGCGTGGGATCCCCATCCTTATCAGATTTTGTTAGACACCATCACTGCATGTGAGGAAGTCATAAAGTCCGGCGGCGAAGGCGACCCCCAGTATCGGTCGCCATGGGAACCTAACGGACCCGTCTTTCAAAATGCTTACGTGCGCCAAGTGGGACGCGTTCGTCTGTGCTATAACAAAACGCGTCTTTAGTATATAATAACTTTATTATCAGTAATCGAAATATAAAATAGATTTTGCCTAAAAATCTGCCAAACTGACACATTGGCGGCTTATCTCAAATTGAACCGTCCTTAGTATAACTATATTGGTAATAGCGATAATACTAATTCATCTTCAACTCCTCCACCGACAACAATTTCCCCTTACTGTCATAAGTCTCTGTCTTAACCGCGCCTACGCCCTTGCTGTACCACGATACGGTGACGCCTTCGGAGCGAATACCCAGCACTCTCGAATTGACTTTTTGAGAAACCTTATAACAGCGAAACGTGCCGGCTTCGACGGCGACGTCTTCTATCGCCTCGCATTTGCCTTCGGTTATTACTGAAGTGCAGTTAATAAAACCGATGCGTATTCGCGCGGTTGCGTCGTCGAGGGTTTGACCAACTGTAAGGTTGCTCGGTATCTTTATTGGCGTACCGCTGACCTCCATGTCGTCAAGTCCGTCGATGGAGCCGAACATCTCTTTCATGTCGATATACATCATGTCGTCTTTTACCACTACGCGATAATTGAGTACGAGGTCGGTCGGTTTGCCTGTTTCGTCGAGTATTTCGGTCTGGTAGGCGATGGCGTAGGCGTTTTTATCGCCGGTGACGGTTTTGATGGTGTTGCGCGACTGCGATTTTATATTGCCCGCGTCGTCTTTTGATACATAGACCTGAACGGCGCCCGGTTTCATTGCGAAAAAGGTATATTCGCTTTCCGTGGGCGTGTAGGGCGAGGAGCCTACTTCGGGGATAACGACCGGCGGCAGGGGCGCTGACTGTGGGGCGTCGGCATCGTCGGCGTCGAGTTCGGCAAGCGCTGCTTCGGCTTCGGCTCTTCGGCGGGCGCGGTCGGCTTCGGCGTCCTCTACGGCTTTGTCTATGGCGGCGCTGACCGCTTTTTCGGCTGCTTCTTCAGCCTTTTTTTCTGCGGCGCTTTCCACGCCGCGCTGTACGCCGCGCTGAATGGCGCGATTGAGTTGCGCATTAGCGCTACTTATCATCATCGAAAAGATGATGAACAAAATAATACATTTGGGTGTTTTCATTATTGAATTTTTTTGGTTTATTATATAAAAATAAGTGGTTTACACGGTTTGAATGGTTTTCACAAGAATTTTTTTGCAAAAAATAAAAATTATCCTTTTCGTCTTTGCTGTAACCGTAAACGGGTCATCTGTTCGCGTAGACCGCCTTCAGCAAGAAATTTTTTTTCCAAACTTTTCAGCCTTTTGAACAAAAGATAATCATTTTGTTTAATCATGCAAATAACCATGTTGGCAATTGTTTCTGGAGGACGGGTTTTCACAATATTCATGTAAAAAGCCGAATCGTTGTGTTCTCTGCACAATTTGCGCATAGCCTGTACCTCCACTGAATCATTCTCCCATTGTCGATACCCTCTCGTTCTCAAAAAATCTTTGTAATCTTCAAGCAGTTCTAATAAACTGCCTTTGGCAACGCCTGTCAACTTGATTTCCGTTTCTTTCGATGTCACCGAAATTGCGCTGCCTTCCACGATGTTTTGTTTTCCGGAACGGGCTGCCTGTTCCATCTGACCGATGGTTCTATCGAAACGCGGTAGAAAATTCGCGCAAAAATAATAAGTAATATCAAATATGGCTTCGGCTTTTTGATATATAAGCAGGCTTTGATAATTGCCCGGCGAAGTATAGATGGAGTCTTCACTACTTAATTCATTCATGGTTGTCTTCAATAAAATTAACGCACAAAAATACAAAAATATCTGTAAACCCCAAAAAAATAAAAAATTTTTAAAGACTTTAAAGACTTTAAGGGCTTTAAGGGGCTTAATGCGTGTAAACCAACATGTCAAAGAGCATTTTTTTTATAAAACCTGCCGGATTTGAACCCGGCAGGTCGATTAAAAAATTGTTTGATTAATTAAATTACCGTTGTTCCAACTTCCCCGCCTTCATTTCCTTCGAAAGTATTGCCCGACTGGGTTACCGCGCCTTCGAAGATGAAAATTCCATGCCTGCGACTGTTGGTAATGTGGCAATTGGTGATGCTTACCTGCGAGGCGCCTGTCCGAACACAGGATACATTACCGCACTTTGTCCAATTTCCAGTTCCGCCGCCATTGGAAATATTGCAATGATTAAGAATATTTCCTGTCATGCAATATTGGTCAAAAGCGATACCATCCCAGCCTCCTGGCTGCGGCAGTACGCTGGTGAAGGTAATCTTGTCAGAGGCTGTGCCTTCGGCTACAAGTTTACCGCCAAGTTTGACTCTTAATTCTACGCCAGAACTGAACCTCAACGTTGCGCCCGCATCTATGGTCAGCGTTGCGCCACTTTCCGATGCAATATCCATATTATAGTAAACGGTATAAATATGTTTTCTCAACCTTGTATCCCTGCTTACTGTGCCGCCGTTGATGCCGATGCCTTTTGTAGAGGTAATCGTGTTGCCTTCGCCGATGTTTCTCAACGCCCTGATGCCGTCGGCAGAATTAATCGGGTATGCGCCTGTTTCGTCTTCGCCGCAACTGGTAAAAGTATTATTTTCGAACTTGGTGAAACCGCTAAATTCGTTACGCAGATAAATGCCGTTATATTGGGAATTACTGAACGTACAGTTTTCAATAGACGCCGTGCATCCGTAAAGTCGAATCATACCCGTCCAAGTCCAATTATTGCTTCCTGAACCGTACTCAAAGGTGCAATGTGAAAATTCGCTTGATTCGCTACCTTCAATATTAATACCTAACCAGTCGCCCGCTCTTTTGGTAGCGTATGCGCTGGTGAAGGTAATTTTCTTGTCAGCCGCGCCGTTTGCGATGATTCGTCCGCCGTCGGTAAATAGAAGTCCTCTCTCGTTTTCAAATTTCAAAACGGAACCGGGTTCAATGGTCACAACGCCGTTTTCACCGGTAATAGTGGGAGTGTAGAAGAAATAATAGGGAACATACTCTTTTACAAGTAATGCTTGAGTAAGTGTTCCGCCGTTTACGCCTATACCCTTTGCGGTAGTGATGACATTTTCGCCTATGCCTGTCAGCGTGGCAATACCGCCTTCCGCCCTTATCGGGAATGCGCCAGCTTCCGATTCGCCGCACGCGCTTATTGTGTTGCCTTCAAAGGTTGTGAAACCGGCAGCGGCTTCACGAAGATAAATTCCGTTATAGCGTGCATTGGTGAACGTGCAGTTGGTAACAGACGCCCTGCAAGCGTACAGACGCAACAACCCTGTATTAGTCCAATTGTTGCTTCCCGAGCCATTTTCGAAATCGCAATAGTCAAATTTGCAACCTGCCGCATTGTTGATATTCACACCATACCAGCGGTCGTTCGGGTTTGTGGCGGTAATAGGCACTGAACTCGTAAATTTGATTCTATTATCTTTTGTGCCTTCGGCAATAATTTGTCCGCCTTCCTGAACTTCTAATTGCACTTCGGGAGCAAACTTGACAGTAGTTCCTGCTGCAATGGTCAGAACGCCGGCGTTCCGTACTGTTGGCGAACTTGTAAACACGAGAGGCGTTTCGCCCGGATTGAGTAAAACGGCTGAATTGATATTACCGCCGCTTACGCCAATACCTTTTGCGGTGATAATCGTATTAACGCCCATATCGTCCAAACAACCCATACCTCCTTGCGCTTCAATAGGATACGACGCGGTTTCTGCTTCGCCGCAGGCATATATCCTGTTACCTGCAAAGGAATTAAAGCCGGCGGCGGCGCCATACATATATATACCCGAATATCTTGCCTGACTGATACGATTGTTATCAATTTTAGCCTTCGCAGCATTGAGACGAATAACACCCTTGTTAGTCCAACTGTTGCCACCCGAGCCGTATTCAAACACGCAGTACGAAAGTTCGCAGTTATTACTTTCGTTGATGTTGATACCGTACCAGTCGCCCGCAGCAACCGGTCTTACGGTAATGGCGCTGGTGAAACGGATACTGTCGGTAGCGTTGCCGTTGGCAACCAATCGTCCGCCGCTGTTGACGGTAATTCCCATTTGGTCGCCAAATTTCAGCATAACGCCGGGCTGGATGGTCAAAATACCGGTATTAACCGTTGCGCTTGCGGTCATCAGATACGGCACGCCGAGGTTGGGAATATCGGTATCTTGAGTTATCGTGCCAAAACTGACGCCAATACCTTTTTCCGTAGTCACTGCATTGTCACTTCCGAAACCGACTAAATTACCCAGCCCGCCTGCCGCATGAATCGGATATGCTCCGTTTTCGGCTTCGCCGCAGGCAGTGATGGTATTGTTGCTGAAATTGACAAACGACGCGGTTCCCGAAAGGTAAATACCTGTCTGGCGCGCGTTGCGGAAGATGCAATTTGTTACGCTTGCCGAGCAGTTTGCAAGGTTGAGCAATCCGGCGCTATTGCCCGTTGCGCCCGAGCCCCATTCAAAGGTGCAGTATGCAAACGAACTTCCGTTTCCTTGCAGGCGTATTCCGTGCCAGAAACCCAGCGTGGGTTCGGTGGCGTTGGCGGTAAAGGTGATACCTGCGGAGGACGTACCCAGCGCTTCAAGCACGGCGCCATTTGCAATCGTCAGCGACATGTTGGAAGCGAAACGGATAATCGCGCCCGGCTGAATGGTCAATTTGTTGCCCGACGATAGCGTCAGATTTTGGTTGATAAACCACGTACCAGATGCAATAACCGCATTTTGCTGGTTAATAATGGCGCTGGTGAGAATACCGTCGGTAGGACCGGGGTTGTCGCCGGGGTTGTCGCCTCCGCCGGTACTGCCCGTAGGCGTTGCCGTTGCAGTGGCTTCGATTCCCGCGCCCTTCTCATTCAACGCGCGCACTTTGAACGTATAATTTGTCCCGTTGGTCAAATTAGTGAACGTGTGCGTCATTTGGCTTGCCGATTTGGTTACCCACTCGTCGTTCAACGCGCTATGGGTAACCTCGTAGCCTGTAATATCCGCTCCGCCGTCTTCCGAAGGAGCATCCCATGATAAAACGACTTGTGCGTTGCCCGGCGTGGCGGTAAAGTTATTTACACGACCGGGAGCCTTTGCGTCATCGGGGAAAAGATCATCGCACGAGGCGAAAAAAACTGTTACTGCGAGGATGGCTACTGTCTTCACCACATTCCTCAAAAAAAATCTACTTTTCATAAAAAAAACTACATTAAAATTATTACAAAAATTACTTAAAAAATTAAAAATTACATTAAACATATCCGTCGAATTAGAATTTGATAGACAATCCGACGTTCAAATTGGCAGTGCCGAAACCTGCTTCGGCAAATACGGCAGCCTTTTCGTTGAAATAGTACCTTGCGCCGATGAACATACCGACGTCGAAGGCGCTTGTTGCGTCGCCTTTTCCGCCGACACTCGCCCATGAGCCAAGCCACTTCCACGAGGCTATTTGGTAAGCGAGCATCACGCCTGCGTAGGTATCCAATTTATCCACAAGCGCGTAATGAAATACGCCTCTTGCGCCGATAACGGTGTAACTCGACCTGAAAAAGTCTTTTTGCGTTACAGACGTATATCCTAACATTCCGCCTATACCGAGCGAACTTTTGTCGTTAAAGAGATTATCCTTAACGCAATTTTCGTAGTAAAACGAAACAAACGGGATGCGGGTCACATCCCGATAGTAACTGCCTGAATAGTATCCGCCGAAGCCGATAGACAGTCCAACAAGGTTCTCGCCTTTCGTATTAAACGTAGGCTCCTGCGCGCTAATCGAAGCGCACATCACAATAGCGATTGATACAATCGCCGCTCTCTTCGCGAGGCTGGCTACTACACTCTTCACCACATTCCTCAAAAAATTTCTGAAATTAAACATTGGTTTTTGGTTTTGAAAAAAATTTAAAATAACTATTAACTATTAAACTATTAACTATTAAGCTACTAACTACTAACTAATTCTAAACTCTTTATCATTTCGACAAGTTCCTGTTTCGCCTGCCTCATCTTTTCATATGCGTTTTCAAAAGCGCGCCTTTCTTCGTCGGGGATGAAGACGAACCAATCATTGTCAGAATTGAGATTCGGATTTTTATCTACTTTGTCCATGTCCATGATATGAATTATGAATTACGGGGTTAAAATCTAAAAAACATACCCTTCAGGAGTATTGCCGCCAATACTGTTGAAAGGATTACCGATACCACTACCGTTGCTATCAGGCTAACAACGAAATATGCTGTCTGCTTTTCATTTGGGGCTTTCATCATCGGCTGCAGTCCGATGTAGAGCAGATACAACGCGTATATTCCCGCCAGCGAGGCAATCCACGATAGCGAAGGCAGAATGTAGAACACTCCAGCGGCGAACATTGGCGTATATGCATAAGCCACAAGCGAAAAGGCGCGGTTAAAGTCCTTCTTTGCTCCGAAATTTTCGGCAAGCAGGTCGATAACAAACGCCGTGAGATACGTTCCGCCAAGCATCATTACATACTGCACGATAGCCTGACGCACTCCAAAGCCGACCGATGCTACATTAACGCCAAAGACCGAATATCCTATCAGTCCGTAGCCTATGAAGGCAGCGGCGGCGGGTATTAGCGCCAAAGGCGCTACATACGAGGTCAATACTTTTCCGTGAGGCGAATTTTCCGCCTCTATGGCAGCCCACTCCGTCTTGGGGCTGACCAAAACATTTTTTACTCTATTGATGATTTCCATCTTTACATCTAATTTACTTAAATTTAACTAATTATTAACTATTGACAAGTTCCACAAAAAAAAGGCATCGAACTTATTCTTGCCGGTTTCAGAGGTATCACCACAACACCCACCAACGATAACAAGAAAAGCTCATGCCTGTAACACGAGTATCTACTTCATTACTTCAGGTTGGTTCTAAAAAAAGTGGTGATTTTTCTGATACCAAAGCAACAACGCAAACGCTACATCCAATTTTCCTAATGTCTAACTGTCCTTTATGTATTCATTCATTCAAAAGACTGTTTAAAAAT
>Ga0099364_10006864_pt1 | contig 16445 bp, 19 predicted proteins | sample TergutTh196P3_FD_73070 | JGI IMG/M metagenome (GOLD analysis project Ga0099364, IMG submission 73070) | Microcerotermes parvus P3 segment gut microbial communities from Pointe-Noire, Republic of the Congo - Th196 P3 | ecosystem: Host-associated > Arthropoda: Insects > Digestive system > Gut ...
CCGGGCTCATCCGAAAAGAGAACCTGCCCGTGAAGCTGTTGGCCAAGGGGGTCCTTGAAAAGCCGCTGACCATAAAAGTCGCGGCCGCTTCGGCCAAGGCCGCCGAAGTGGTCAAGGCCGCCGGGGGAACCCTGGAAATCAACACCCTCTGAGTAAGGAAGCGGAACAGTGTCGCTAGGCGGGCTTGAAAATATCGGCCGATCCCCGGAACTGCGCAAACGGCTCCTTTTTGTAGTGATGATGCTGGCCGTATACCGGGTCGGGGTCCACATCCCCACCCCGGGGGTCGATACCGCCGCTCTGGCCAGTTTCTTCAATAATTTCAAGGGCACCATCCTGGGGCTCTTCGACATGTTCTCCGGGCGGGCTTTGTCCCAGTTTTCGGTCTTCGCCCTGGGCGTCATGCCCTACATCTCGGCCTCCATCATCGTCGAGCTTCTGACCGTGGTCTGGCCCCACCTGACCCGGCTCAAGAAGGAAGGCGGGCAGGAAGGCCGGCGCAAGCTTACCCAGTACGCCCGCTACGGCACCATTATCCTGGCCCTGTTCCAGGGCTACCTCATCGCCTTGGGCCTGGAGGGCAACAATGCCCTGGGCTCCGGCATACAAATCGTGCCCAACCCCGGGCTTGAGTTCCGCCTCATGACCATGATCACCCTCACCGCCGGCACGGCCTTCGTCATGTGGCTGGGGGAGCAGATAACCGAACGCGGCATAGGCAACGGCATCTCCCTCATCATCTTCGCCGGCATAGTCGAGGGTCTGCCCAGCGCCTTCTTCCAGACCCTGAGGCAGGTTTCCTCGGGCGAAATGTCCGTAGTCGCGGCCCTTGTCCTCCTGGCCGGCATACTGGCCATCGTGGCCGCCGTGGTCTTCTGTGAAAGGGGCCAGCGCCGCATCGCGGTCCACCACGCCCAGCGCATGGTCGGCCGCAACCTGGTGAAGGGGGGAATGTCCCATCTGCCCCTGAAGCTGAATCCGGCCGGGGTCATTCCGGCCATTTTCGCCAGTTCCCTCATCATGTTTCCCTACACCATGGCCCAGTTCATACCCTGGGACCAACTCCGGGCGGTGTCCGACTGGCTTAACCCCGGGGGCTGGCTCTACAATGTGCTCTATGTGGGCCTGATCATCTTTTTCTGCTACTTCTATACCGGGGTGACCTTCAACCCCGTGGATGTGTCTGAAAATCTCAAGAAACAGGGCGGCTTCATCCCCGGCATCCGGCCCGGGGCCCGCACGGCCGAATATCTGGACAGGATTCTTACCCGGCTCATAATGTGGGGCGGCATCTATGTCTCCTTGGTCTGCCTCCTGCCCACCTTCGTCAGCCGCCATTTTAGCGTGGATTTCTATTTCGGCGGCACAGCCCTCCTGATCGTGGTCGGCGTGGCCATAGATACCATGGGCCAGATTCAAAGCCATTTGATGAACCAGCACTACGCCAGCTTCATGAAGAAGGGCGGGGGGACCGCCGCCTTCAATCCGGGGCAGCCCCGCGGCCGCATTCAACGTTAAATCGTGCGGCTATAAAAAAGTCTTGACAATTTCAAATGCTTTTAGTAATAATATGAGTTTAGCTCCGCTTTCAGCCCCCGCCCCGGCCGGGGCGGCGAAAACCGAAACCGGAGCCAAGGAGGGGCCATGATCATCATTCTCTTGGGGCCGCCCGGGGTCGGCAAGGGCACCCAGGCTGAGGTCATAGCCGAAAAATTCAGCGTGCCCCATATTTCCACCGGCGGCATCTTTCGGGGCAAGCTCAAAGATGGCACGCCCTTAAGCCTGGAAATCAAAAAATATATGGAGGCCGGCGCCCTGGTGCCCGATGAGCTGACGGTGAGGCTGGTGACAGAACGCCTGGCGGCGCCGGACGCTCGGAACGGGGCCCTGTTGGACGGCTTCCCCCGCGATACGGCCCAGGCCGAGGCCCTGGACGCCCTCCTGGCCGAAACTTCCCGCCGGGTCGATATTTGCTTAAGCCTTAAAGCCCCCGACGACATCCTGGCGGCCCGCCTTTCCGGCCGTCGGGTATGCCGGCGCTGCGGGGCCGGCTATCATGTCGTCTTCTCCCCCCCGCCGGCCGATGGCGCCTGCGTCCGCTGCGGAGGTGAAATTCACCAGCGGGATGACGACCGGGAAGAGACCATAAAGAACCGTCTGGCCGTCTATCACCATGAGACCAGCCCCCTGATCCAATGGTACGGGGAGCGCGGCCTTTTGAAGACCGTCGACGGGGAGGGCCCGGTCGGGGAAATTGCCGATAGAATCTTCGCCGCCTTAAAGGACCTGGGATAAGGTTCGAAAAGAGCGGCCTTGCGCGCCCTGGCGAGAGAGGGAGGCCGACCATGAAAGTCCGTTCTTCAGTGAAGAAAATGTGCATGAAGTGCAAAATCATACGCCGCTACGGCCAGGTGCGGATCATCTGCGAAAATCCCAAGCATAAACAGCGCCAGGGCTGAGGTCTTCCGGTCGCCGCTTTTCTGAACCCCAAGGCTCGGCCGCCGGCCGGCCGGGCCGCCCGCCCTTAAGGAGGAATTGACAAGGTGCCCAGGATCTCCGGCATTGATTTGCCCCGCCAGAAACGCGTTGAAATCGCCCTGACCTATATTTACGGCATAGGACGGCCCAGCGCCCAGACCATATTGAAGAAGGCCGGGGTGGATTTCGGCGTCAAGGCCGACAATCTGACCGATGACGAAGTCTCCCGCATCCGCCAGGTCATCGACATGGAATACAAGGTGGAGGGCGATTTGAGGCGGGATGTGACCATGAGCATCAAGCGCCTGATGGACTTGGGCTGTTACCGGGGGCTGAGGCACCGCCGGGGTCTGCCGGCCCGGGGCCAGCGCACCCATACCAACGCCCGCACCCGCAAAGGGCCCCGGCGGAGCGTGGTGGGCAAGAAAAAGAAGTAACGGGGAGGGGGGTTCCAGGGCCGCCGGGATGGCCCGCTGATTTTTCAGGAAAGGGAGAATAATGTCCGCCAACAAGGCCGTCCGCAGTAAAAGCCGCAAGAAAAAGGAAAAAAAGAGCATTCCCGAGGGAGTGGCCCATATTCAGGCCACTTTCAATAACACCATCGTGACCATCACCGACCTCAGGGGCAATACCATCGCCTGGTCCAGCGCCGGGGTCCAGGGTTTCAAGGGCTCCCGCAAGTCCACCCCCTACGCGGCCCAGACCGCGGTGGAGGATGCGGCTAAAAAGGCCATGGAACACGGACTTAGGAAGGTGGAAGTCTATATAAAGGGACCGGGCAGCGGCCGGGAATCGGCCCTGAGGGGACTGCAGTCCGCCGGGTTCAACGTCACCTTGATCCGCGATGTGACCCCCGTGCCCCACAACGGCTGCCGGCCCCCCAAACGCCGCCGAGTCTAGGGGGGACCTTGGGGGGGGAATCCGGCCCGGCCTCCGCGGCCCGGGATATCCCGAATTCCAAATCTTGACCGGCCGCTGAAACCCCGGTCCCGCCGCCCTTATCCGGCGGCGGTCCGGCCCTTGGGCGGTTCCTGGGAGAGGCTATGGATAAGAACTGGAAAGACCTGATAAAGCCGAAAAAAGTTGATGTAGAATTATATGACCGTAACGCCAATTACGGCAAATTTGTCTGTGAGCCACTGGAACGCGGTTTCGGCCTGACCTTGGGCAACGCCCTAAGGCGCGTCCTTTTGTCGTCGCTCCAGGGAGCCTCCATCATATCAGTTAAGATTGAAGGCGTCCTGCATGAACTTACCACCATCCCCGGGGTCTTGGAAGACGTTTCCGACGTCATCTTAAACCTCAAGGAAGTGCGCCTGAAACTCCATTCCGTCCAGCCCCGGACCATCCGCATCGAAGCGGTCGGTCCCCACAAGGTCACCGCCGCCGACATCATCACCGATGCCCAGGTGGACGTGTTGAACCGTGACAAGCACATTGCCACCCTGGCCCGGGGCGGCGCCCTGAAAATGGAGATGACCGTGGCCATGGGCAAGGGCTATGTGCCGGCGGAAAACAGCCCCACCGACGAACAGGTCATCGGGGAAATACCCATTGACGCCCTCTTTTCGCCCATCCGCAAGGTCAATTTCGTGGTCACCAATGCCCGGGTGGGGCAAAAGACCGATTACGACAAGCTCACCCTGGAAATCTGGACCGACGGCAGCCTGACCCCCACGGACGCGGTGGCCTACGCCGCCAAGATCCTCAAGGACCAGCTGACCATCTTCATAAATTTTGACGAAGACGCGCCGGCCCATGGCCTGGCCGCCACGGACGAAGCGGGCGCCGCCCTCCAGAACGACAACTTCAACCGCACGGTGGACGAGCTTGAACTGTCCGTCCGTTCGGCCAACTGTCTGAAAAACGCCAACATCTTCTTTATCGGCGAGCTGGTGCAGAAAAGCGAATCCGAAATGCTGCGCACCAAGAATTTCGGTCGCAAGTCACTCAATGAAATCAAGGAAGTATTGACGGAAATGGGCCTGGGGTTGGGCATGAAAGTCGATGCTTTTGTGCCCCCGGCCCCGGTCAGGAAGGAATGAGGCCATGAGGCACCGCAAAGCCAATATAAAACTGGGCCGCACGGCCAGCCATCGTGACGCCATGCTGCGTAACATGGTCACCAGCCTGTTTGAATACGGGCGCATCAAGACCACTCTTTCCAAGGCCAAGGCCGTAAGGCCCCTGGCTGACCGCCTGGTTGGTCTGGCCAAGGGCGGCAAGGGGGATCTCTTCGCCCTGCGCCGGGCCGCCGCCGTCATCACCAAGCGCTCTGTTCTGGAAAAGCTCTTCAGCGAGGCCGGCGAACGCTTCAGCGACCGCGCTTCAGGCTTCACCATCATGGCCAAAATCGGGCTTCGCCCCGGCGATGCCGCGCCCATGGTGATCCTGGAACTGACCGGGTCCGACCAGGGCCGGGCCTTGGTGGGCGGTTCGACCCGGAAATCCAGGGGTACCGGGGATCGGGCCAGGCGGGTGGCCATGTCGGCCGGGAAGGCGGAGGAGGTTCCGAAGGCGGAGGCCCTGGAAGCCCCCGAGACACCTCCTGCCGCGGCCGCCGAGATCCCGGAGGCCGTGGAAGCCGCGGCGGCCGAAGTCCCGGCGCCCGAGGCCGAAGTCCCGGCGCCCGAGGCCGCTGAAATCCAAGCCCCGGAATCCGAAACCGAAACCCAGGCGGAGGCTTCGGAGGCCGCGGAAATTACGGAGACTGAAGAAAAAGCGGAAGAACAAGCCTAAATGACGCCTTGCCCTCCACCACCTAAGCCGCCGGGAGACCCTTCCGGCGGCCTTATGTTTTAAGCGGTTGCAAGTTGGCCCTGCTCGGGGTATAGTAAATAGTTAATTTGATGTTTTAGCGGCGGGCGGTCACGACCAATGCGTTTGCCAAACCTTTTCAAGTGGTTCAACTTCTTCTCCAATGACCTGGCCATAGACCTGGGCACGGCCAACACCCTGGTCTATGTAAAAGGCAAGGGGGTGGTGCTCTCCGAACCCTCGGTGGTGGCTGTGCGCAAGGACGGCAAGGCCGGCAATGTCCTGGCCGTGGGGCACGAGGCCAAGGAGATGCTGGGCAAGACTCCGGGCAACATCGTGGCTATACGGCCCATGAAGGAAGGGGTCATAGCCGATTATGAAATCACCCTGTCCATGCTCAAGCATTTCATCAGAAAGGTCCAAAAAAGGGTCTTCGTCAAGCCCCGCATCATAGTGGCCGTGCCTTCGGGCATCACCCAGGTTGAAAAAAGGGCCGTCCGCGAAGCCGCGGAGCAGGCCGGGGCCAGCGAGGTCTATCTTATTGAGGAACCCATGGCCGCGGCCATAGGGGCGGGCCTGCCGGTGACGGAGCCCACGGCTAACATGGTGGTGGACATAGGCGGCGGGACCACGGAAGTGGCGGTCATTTCCCTGGCCGGCATAGTCTATTCCAGGAGCGTCCGGGTGGGCGGAGACAAGATGGATGAGGCCATCCTCCATTATATCCGCAAAAAATACAATCTTCTGATCGGCGAGCGCACGGCGGAACTCATCAAGCAGGAAGTGGGCACGGCCTATCCCTCCGACCAGGTGGACACCCTGGAGGTCAAAGGCCGCGACACCCTCTCCGGCATCCCCAAGGTGGTGGCCATTGATTCCGAGGAAATCCGCAAAGCCCTCACCGAGCAGATCGACGCCATTGTCGAGACCGTGCGCATTGCCCTGGAGCAGACGCCGCCGGAATTGGCCGCCGACATAGTTGACCGGGGCATAGTTTTAACCGGCGGCGGGGCCAAGCTGAGGCGGCTGGATATCTTGCTGCGGGAAGAGACGGGCCTGCCCATCATAGTCGCCGATGACCCCCTTATCACCGTGGCCCTAGGCAGCGGCCGGGCCATAGAGAGCCTGGACACTTTGAGGCTCATCAGCATCAAGTAGAGCGAGCGCCGTTGCCCCAGTGTTTCCCCGGCTGAAATGGATGCTGCCGGCCCTGACCCTCCTGGCGGCCCTTTTGCTTTTATCGGCCTCCAGCCGTGCGGGCGGGCGGAGCGGTCCCTGGCCCGCCCTGTTTCTGGAGGCGGCCGGCCCCATATACCGGCTGGCCGCGGCCACCGTTTCCGGCGTGGGCGATATTTGGCGGGGCTATTTCTACCTGGTGGATCTGCGCAAGGAAAACGATGATCTGAAAAAAGAGCTCGACGAACAGGCCCGCCAGATAGTGGAACTCATCGAAAACCGGGCCGCCATCGCCCGCTTAAGCAGCCTTTTGGGGCTCCGTGAAGCTTATCCCCACCTCTTGATGAAGCCCGCCCATATCCTGGCCTGGGACCCCGGCCCCTGGCACCGTTCCGTGATCATCAGCCTCGGCGCCCGGGACGGCCTGGCCCGGGACCAGGCCGTGATCCACGCGAGAGGCGTGGTGGGCCGGGTGATGGAGACCTCGCCCCATTACGCCCGGGTGCTCCTGGCCACTGATTTTTCCAGTTCCATCGACGCCTTCGTGCAGCGCAGCCGGGCCCCGGGCATTCTAAGCGGCCAGGGCGGCGCCCTCCTCACCCTCAAATATGTGCGCAAGGACGAGGATGTGCGCCCCGGCGACCAGGTGGTGACCTCGGGCCTGGACGGAATTTTCCCCGGGGGGCTGGCCTTGGGCACGGTCAGCCGGATAAACCGGCAGGGGGCCGGCCTGTTCATGGAGGTGGAAGTCAGGCCCCAGGCGCCTTTTGACCGCCTGGAAGAGGTGCTTATCCTGGTGAACCAGGGTCCGCCCATAGAGTGGCTGGGGCTGGCCCCGGCCTTAAGGCCCCTTTTGGAGAATACCGCCCCGTGAGATTCGATAACGCGCCGCCCTTCGGAGGGCTGGATTTTCTCAAGGTGATCATCCTGGGCCTGGCCCTCATCGCCGCCCAAGGGGCCGTCCTCCCCTGGCCGGGGGGGGCCGCCCCGGAGATGGCGGCGATACTGGTGGTTTACGTGGCCTGGCGGACCGAAAAGTGGGTGGCCGTATTGGCGGCCTTCATCCTGGGGCTGTTCCGTGACATGGCCGGCGGCGGCCTCTTGGGCCTTTACCAGGTGACGCTTATCCTCATGGCCTGGGTGTTTCATGCCTGGCGCCGGCGATTCCACCTGGAGATCCCACTGGCCCTGATGCTCTGCGTCTTCGGCCTGACTTTGGGGGGGAACATCCTCGTCCTTACCCCCCTGATGGTCTTGTCGGGCTGGCCCCAGGCGGGCTTCGATCCGCTTCCGGCCTTCCTGGGTTCGTCCATATTCTCGGCCTTGGCCGCCCCGCCCCTGTTCTGGCTTCTCCGGCGTCTGACCGGGGGACAGGCCCATGGATAAAAACCATCAGCCATTATCCGGCCGCCGGGCCGGGCTCGGCCGTCCCTACCAGCTGCTGTCCTGGGGGCTTTTCATCGTCTTCCTGGTCCTGGCCGCCCGGCTATGGCAGCTCCAGGTGGTCCGGGGGCCGGAGCTTTTGAAACGCAGCGACCTCAACCGCACCAGGAAGGCCGACATCCTGCCGGTGCGGGGCCTCATCATGGACCGAAACGGGGTGGTGCTGGTGGAAAACCAGCCCAGTTTTGACCTCTGCGTCAAAAAGGCCGAAATCAAAGACCCGGGGCCCTTCCTGGCCGAGCTGGCCGGGATCATGGGGCGGGAAGATCTTGAGCGGCGCTACCAGGCCCTGGGCCGGGCCGGCCAGAACCAATGCCAGACCCTCATCCACTCCTTGAGCCGGGAGCAATTGGTGGCCGTGGAGAGCCGGCGCTACCGGTGGCCGGGGGTCAGCATCCAGGTCAGCTCCGGCCGCCGGCCCCTCTCCGATGTCCTGGCTTCCCATGTGCTGGGCTATTTGGGGGAGATAAGCCAGGCCCAGCTCTCGGCCGAACGCCGGCGGATGGATGAGGAAGTGCGGCGGCTGGTGCGCGAAGGGGAAACCCGCCAGGACGCCCAGATGAAGGTCGACCTGGAGTTCAAGCCCCGCCAGGCCGGCGACCTGGTGGGCCAGTCCGGCCTGGAACGCAGCCTGGATTATGAGTTGGCCGGGCGGAGGGGCCACGCCATGCTGGAGGTGGATTCCCGCGGCCGGGTGGTCGCGGAGACGGAAGGTCTGTCCCCGGAGCCGGGATACAGCGCCCGCCTGACCTTGGACAGCCGCCTCCAGGCCCTGTCCATGTCCCTCTTGGACAACCGGGCCGGCGCCATCGTGGTCATGGACCCGCGCAATTTTGAGATCCTGGCCCTGGCCTCCAACCCCACCTTCCGCCTTGGCGATTTCACCGCCGGCCTCAGCGCCAGCCGCTGGCAATCCTTAAGCGAGGACCGCTTCAAGCCCCTTTTGAATCGGGCCATCAGCGGCCGCTATCCCCCGGGCTCCACTTTTAAAATCGTGGTGGCCCTGGCGGCCCTGGCCGAGGGAATCATCACCTCGGAAACCTTATTTGACTGCCCGGGCAGCCTGAAACTGGGGGACAGCGTCTTCAACTGCCACGAACACGCCGGCCATGGCCGGGTGGACCTGCGCCAGGCCCTCATGGTATCCTGCGACGTCTATTTCTATGAGGTGGGCCGGCGCTTGGGCGTGGACCGCCTGGCCCGCATTTCCCGGGACTATTTTGGGCTGGGCCGGCGCACCGGCCTGGACCTGCCCGGGGAAATCGACGGCATCATGCCCGACTCCGAGTGGAAAAGACGAACGACCGGCCGCAAATGGATGCCGGGGGAAACCCTGCCCGTGGCCATCGGCCAAGGCGCCGTAAGCACCACCCCTCTCCAGGTGGCCCAGTTCACGGCCATGCTGGCCAACGGCGGCCTTCTCTACCGGCCCCGCCTGGTCAAAGAGCTGGTGGACATCGAAGGGCGGATTGTCCGGACGAGCGAACCGGAACTGGTCTCCCGCCTGGATCTGCCCCCCCAGTTTTTCCGGGCCGTGCAAGACGGCCTGGAAGCCTCGGTGAGCGAGTCGGCCGGCACCGGCCGCCGGGCCGCCCTGCCCGGCCGGCGGGTCTCCGGCAAGACCGGCACCTCCCAAGTGGTCAGCAACCGGATTTTTCAAAGTTTTTCCCGCAACCAGGTGCCTTACCGCCTGCGGGATCACGCCTGGTTCTCCTGCTACGCCCCCGCGGAGGAGCCGGAAGTGGTGGTGACCGTTCTCCTGGAAAACACCGGCGGCGGCGGAACCTTCGCCGCTCCCCTGGCCCGGAGCCTGTTGGCCGCCTATTTCGACCCGGCCATAATCCACCTGAAGCTGCCCCGCCCCCAGGTTCAGCCGGACCTGGAACTTGAGGGCGGGCTGGCCCCCCGCCTGGAATGGAGCCGGGATTGAAGCTTGACGAAACCTTTGAAAAACGTTATAATTACCTATGCATAATTAAGTAGTATTTCGGCCTCCGGCCTTGAGAGAGTCCCCTGAGAAAATTCAGCCTTGACCGCCGGCTAATGGAAAATTTCAGTTGGCCCCTTTTTGTGGCCAGCCTGGCCCTCTGCGCCGGGGGGCTTTTGAATCTCTACAGCATTTCCTCCGCGATGGATTTCTCCGGCGACTGGTCCTGGTTCACCCGCCAGAGCCTGTATCTGCTCCCGGCCCTGGCCGTCATGGGCGCGGTTCTCCTCCTGGACTATCAATATTTCAAGAAACTGGCCTGGCCCCTCTATATACTGAGCTTTATGAGCCTCGTCGCCGTATTCTTCGCGGGCACCAAGGTCAAGGGGGCCACCCGTTGGCTGGATTTGGGCCTCTTCCGCTTTCAGCCCGGCGAGACCATCAAGGTGGCCCTGGTGGTGGTTCTGGCCGCCTGGCTGACCAAGCGCAACCCGGCCGCCGGCCTGGATTTTAAGGATCTTTTGGCGCCGGCGCTTTTGATGGCGGCCCCCATATTCCTCATCCACAAACAGCCGGACCTGGGCACCGCCCTCCATTTGGCGGTCACTTGCCTCCCCATGTTCCTGGTCTTCCGCTTCCGCTCCCGCGTGAAATGGACCGCGGCCTTTCTCGCGTTCGTTTTGGCTGGTTTCATGGCTTTCATGCAGTTCTCCGGTTCCTGGCATATGCTCCTGGAAAAGGGGCTGGTCAAGCCTCACCAGGCCAACCGGGTCCTGGTCTATCTCAACCCCGAAGAACATCGCGCCGCCGGGGGCTGGCAGGTGAGTCAATCGGAGAACGCCGTGGGCAGCGGTCAAATCACCGGCCGCGGCTTCATGGAAGGGCTTCAGCACCGAAACGGCTTCCTGCCCGAGGCGGAAACCGACTTTGCCTTTGCCGCCTTGGCCGAGGAATGGGGGTTTTTGGGCTCGGCGGTCATCCTGGCCGTCTTCGCCCTTCTCCTGACCCACGGGCTGGCCGTGGCCCAGTTCAGCAAAGATCTCTTCGGCAGCCTCATCGCCCTGGGCCTGACTTCCCTCTTGTTCTGGCAGGTGGTCATAAACGTGGGCATGGTCACGGGGCTTTTTCCGGTGGTGGGCATCCCCCTGCCCTTTATCAGCTACGGGGGCACTTCCCTGGTGATGACCTTTCTCGCCGTGGGCCTGATCCTCAACATAGGCATGCGCCGCTATCTCTTCAAGGAGCAGCCGCTCCGCGACAACCCCGAACTCTGGAACCGCCCGGAGGATATAACGGCGCCCAGCCGCGCCTCCATCCGCCCTTTGGGCCCCGATACCCCCTTCAATCCCGAAGTGCATCCCCGGCACCGGCTGCCCCATGTCCGCCCCTGGGCCAAATACCTGCGCAAGAGCAAGGCGCTCCGCCACTGGCAGGTTCCCGAGCCGTTCTGATTTTCCCGCCTGGGGCCGATATATGTTATACTGACTTCCGGTAAATCAAGATTACAGGAGACGCCGATGCCGTTTGAATTCGCCCAAAGACTCAAGGCCCTCCCCCCCTATCTGTTCAAGGAACTGGACCGGATTCGGGACGAGGTGAAAGCCAAAGGCGTGGACATAATCGACCTGGGGGTGGGGGACCCCGACCGCCCCACGCCGAGCCACATCATCGACGCCCTGGATCGGTCCGCCGCGGACCCGGCCAACCACCAGTATCCGGCCTATTCCGGCCTCAATGTCTTCCGGGACGCGGTGGCGGCCTGGTATGGCCGTCGCCACAACGTCAAGCTGGAAGGCGCCCGGCACATCTGCTCCCTCATAGGCTCCAAGGAGGGCATTGCCCACTTCCCCCTGGCCTTCCTTAACCCCGGCGATGTGGTCCTGGTTCCGGAGCCGGGTTACCCGGTCTATCACATAGGCGCCCTGTTCGCCGGAGGGGAGACCCATTTTCTGCCGCTTTTGGAAAAGAACGGCTTCAAGCCCGATTACAAGGCCGTAAGCCCGGAAGTGCTCCAAAGGGCCCGGCTCATCTGGGTCAACTATCCCAACAATCCCACCGGGGCCACGGCGGATATTGGGTTCTACGCCGAACTGGTGGCCTGGGCCCGGGACCGCGGCCTTATCGTGGCCTCGGATGCCGCCTATTCGGAAATGAACTGGAGCGACCGCCCCCACCCGAGCATCCTGGAAGCGCCCGGGGCCCTGGAGGTGGCCGTGGAATTCAATTCCCTGTCCAAGACCTACAATATGACCGGCTGGCGCCTGGGCTGGGCCGCCGGCAATGAAGAGCTGATCCGCGGCCTGGGCCAGGTCAAGAGCAATGTCGATTCCGGGGTCTTCCAGGCCGTGCAGTTGGCCGGCCTGGCCGCCCTGGAAGGCGATCAGGAGCCGGTGAGGGCCATGGGCCGGCTCTATCGGGAGAGGAGGGCCGCCCTGACCGAGGGCCTTAGGGCGGCGGGCCTGGCGGTTTACCCCTCGGAAGCCACTTTCTATGTCTGGGTGCGGCTGCCGGCCGGGCTCTCCTCGGCCGAGTTCTCTTCCCGGCTCCTTAACGAGGCCGGCATAGTGGCCACGCCCGGCAGCGGGTTCGGACCCTCGGGCGAGGGCTATGCCCGTTTCGCCCTGGTACAGGAGGTCCCCCGGATCAAGGAAGCCGCGGCCCGCCTGGCAAGTTTGAAATTTTAGCCATTGGACAAGCGCTGGTTAATGTGGATGTGGCCGAGCCGGCAATAGTGTGCGGAAGCAAGTGAAGTCCCCCGTCCTCATCGGCCTGGGGGCCAACCTAAAATCTCCGGCGGAGATGATCCGTGCGGCCCTGGAGCGCCTGGGCCGGGAGCTGGAACTTCTGGCCGTCTCCTCCCTCTACCTGAGCGAGCCCCAGGGCGGCCCGGCCGGCCAGAACTGGTACCATAACGCCGTGGCCGCTTTCGCCCGCGGCCCGGCTCCGCGCGAACTCCTGGCCCTGATTCTGGCCCTGGAGGCGGACCTGGGCCGCCGCCGGCTGGAAAAGAACGGCCCCCGGCTCATTGACCTGGATTGGCTGGCCCAAGGGGACCTGGTGGTGGAAGAACCCCCGGACCTCATAGTCCCCCACCCCCGGCTTGCCGAGCGAAGATTCGTTCTGGCCCCCCTGGCCGAAGTGGCCCCCGAGTGGCGCCATCCCCGCCTGGGCCTTACAGCCCGGGAGCTTTTGGCGGCCCTGCCCGCCGCCGGGCAGAAGCTCAAAAAAATTGGAACCCTTAAAACATGCTCCGCTTACTAATCGTCTCCATACTCTTCGGGCTCATCTTCTCTTTGGCCCGTTCTTTCGGGCGGCCGGCGGCCCCGTCCGAGGAGGCCCAGGAACTGGTTCAGGACGCCCTGACCCGGGTTTATTTCCCCAAAAGCATGGCCGTCAAGGTGGTTCGGAGCGGGGAGACCTTTTACTTTCAAAGCCTGGAAAACCGTGACCGGTTTTTGAGCCAGACCAGGTAATGCCGTTTAAATTGTGGCAAAAAGCTCTGGTCGGCGCCGCGGCGCTGTGGATACTCTTGGCTCCGGCCGCGCTGGTTTGGGGCCGGTCGGAATCCCTGTTCGCGCCCGGGCTCCCGGCCGGGCCGGCCAAGGCGGAGCCCCCGGCCCCCGAGGCCGAGCCCGAGGCCGGCCGCATCACCGCTTCTTCAAGCCTGTTTTCACCGGAGATAGTGGTGGATGAAAAGGGCCATAAGACCTTGGTCATCCGCGATGGGGGCGACGGCGGGATTCGGTCGGAGAATTTGCCCCCCACCGTTGTACACAAGACCATGGTCTTGGAAGGGAGCCAGCCTCCGGCCGCCGGGCGCCGGCCCCCCGAGGAAAAACCATATTGGGTGGTCGAGGCCCGGGTGGCGGAACGGCCCTATTTCCAGGCCGAGGAGAGGGGGCAGGGTCTGCCCTATTGGCTGGAGAGGGAGGAACGGGACGATACGCCTTACTGGCAGGCCCTGGAAGCGGCCCCGGAAGCGCCCCCGGACCGGCCCTATTGGGAACTCGCCCCCGAACGGGTGGAATTGATCGCCAGCCAGGTAGAACCCTCGGTCACCGCTCCGCCGCCCGTGCCCGAGCCGGCCGGGGACCTAAGGACAATATCCTATTTCATGTATCAGGACGAAGCCGGAATCAGGCACCTGACCAATGTCCCGGTCGATCCCCGCTACCGCGAATTCACCGTGACGGTCAGCCTGCAAAGGGGCCTGGCCGGCGTTCGGACTGGCCGGATGCGCTTTACCCATGAGAGCCTCAGGCCCATCATAATGCGGGCCGCCGCGCGTTACAGGCTGGACCCGGCCTTAATCGCCGCGGTCATCAGGTCTGAATCGGCCTTCGACGCCCACGCCGTTTCCTGGGCCGGCGCCCAGGGCCTCATGCAGCTAATGCCGGGCACGGCCCGGGAGGTGGGCTGCGACGACCCCTTTGATCCCGAGCAGAATATCATGGGCGGCAGCCGCTATCTGCGCCGAATGCTCGATATCTTCGGCGGAGACCTGACCCTGGCCCTGGCCGCCTACAACAGCGGCCCGGAGCGGGTCAGGCGCCTCTGGCGGGTGCCCAATATCTCAGAAACCAAGAACTACGTCGTCATCGTCTCCCGAAACTACGAGCGCTACAAAGGCCAATTTTAAAAAGAGACCGACCATGAACCTAAATCGCCCTTGGCTGCCCAACGCCATCACCTTAGGCCGGCTGTCGGCCGTGCCCCTCATCGTCTGGCTTCTCACGGTTTACAACGACGGCGGGGTCTGGATTTCAGCCATAACCGCCCTCATCTACCTGGCCGCGGCCCTGACCGACCTTTTGGACGGGCACCTGGCCCGGCGCTACAACCTGGTCAGCAATCTTGGCGCCTTCCTCGACCCCCTGGCGGACAAGCTTCTGGCGGCTTCGGCCCTCATCATGCTTCTGCCCCTGGGCCGCGTCCCGGCCTGGGTGGTTTTTCTCATCCTGGCCCGGGAGATGGCCGTCACCGGCCTTCGGGCCATCGCCGCTGAAAAGGGCTTGGTCATCTCGGCCTCGGAGTCGGCCAAAAAGAAGACCCTGGCCCAGAACATCGCCCTGTTCTGCCTATTGTGGCACCACCCCCTGTTGTGGGCGGATACCGCCCTGGTGGGCACGGTCATTCTCTACGTGGCCCTGGCCGTGACCTACTGGTCGGGCCTCATTTATTTTCTGGATTATCGCCGGGCCGTCCGGGAAATTCCAAGCAATTAATAAGGAGCTTTTTATGAAAAAATTAATCGCGCTAAGTCTCTTCATGCTGGCATTGACAGGGTTTGCGCTTCCGCCGCCGGCCGCGGCGGCGGACGGCGAAAAGTGGAATCTGCCCAAGCCGGCAGCCCAAGGCGGCAAGCCCTTGATGGAGGCCCTGGCCCAGCGGCAAACGAACCGCGATTTCAGCGACAAGCCGATTCCCGAACAAATCTTGAGCGACCTGTTGTGGGCCACTTGGGGCATAAACCGTCCCGACGGCAAGCACACCGCTCCCACGGCCAGAAACAACCGGGAGATCGTGGTTTTCGCGGCCCTGGAGAACGGCGTCTGGCGTTATGAGCCTTCCGATAACGCTTTGACCAAGGTTTTGCCCGACGATACCCGGTCCGCTTTCGGCGGCGCTCCATTGACTTTGATTTACGCCGCCCCGGAGAAAAGCGAGTTTTCCGGCTTCCATGTCGGCTCGCTCTATCAGAACGCCGGGCTGTTCTGCGCCTCGGCCGGCCTGGCCAATGTGGTCAAGATAACTGGGCGCGACGCCCTTGCCGGCAAGCTGGCCCTGCCCAAAGGCTACAAGGTCTTTATCGTCCATTCCATCGGCTGGCCTCGCTGATTTGATGCTCCAGAGCGTTTAGAGCATTTTACGTTTTAAATAGCACTGAATATATCCGTATCTTCTTTTGTAGGGGCGGCAACCTGCCGTCCGTTTAGATACACGCTGGACGGCACGGGCGGCAGGTTGCCGCCCCTACAGTAGCCACACGACAAATAAATCGTAAAATGCTCTAACTTGCGGAACCGTCAATAGATAACCCGGGCCAGGCAGAGGCCGTCCGGCGGGGCGGGCTTGGCGCGCCGGGACATCCTGGCCCTCATGCACGCCTCCATAGGCCGCAACCACCTGTGGACCCTGGCTGTAGAGAAGCGAAAAAACCAAGGGATAGCGATATGACCGTATGGGCTATTTTGATCAAGACACATACAGACATTTTGAAAATGGGCATCGCCGCATCGGGCCTGGCCGCCTTTCTAGAAAAAGATACCTCCCTTATATATGCCGTTGTGATACAATACGGGGTAGTCCTTATACTAAACCTGCTTCAAGCGGAGATTGGGGGGCACAAATGACAGCACTAACGACTACCGGAGCTTTTGCTCTAGCTTACGCCATTTTCTTTGGCGGCGCAGGTCTCTTCTGCGGCATTATGGCTTGGCGAGCCGCCCGCAAAACCGCATCTCAAAAGGTGAACTTCACGCCGTAGCCCCTCCCATAAAACCAAGGCGGGCCGGTTGTCCGGCCCCGCCTCACTTCCTCACCACTCCGTAGGCTTGACCGCTAAGAAGGAGATGAATCAATAGATAACCCGGGCCAGGCAGAGGCCGTCCGGCGGGGCGGTTGGTCCCGCCCGCCCTCGGTCGCCGGCCAGGATTATCTGCGG
>Ga0099364_10006865_pt1 | contig 16444 bp, 13 predicted proteins | sample TergutTh196P3_FD_73070 | JGI IMG/M metagenome (GOLD analysis project Ga0099364, IMG submission 73070) | Microcerotermes parvus P3 segment gut microbial communities from Pointe-Noire, Republic of the Congo - Th196 P3 | ecosystem: Host-associated > Arthropoda: Insects > Digestive system > Gut ...
TATGTTCAAGATATGAGTTGTCCTGTACATCATATTGCCGCAGGAGAAAAGTTACATAATGCATACGAACTAAAACCCGACGCTTTTGGTATTTCTGCATGTTCTGATACTTCTTGTCCCTCTTTTACTGAGGTTAACAGTAAAATTTCAGCACAAAACACAGTATTGAATGGAATAACAACAGCTAATGGATCTGTTTTCACCAGTCAATCTTTTAAAAATCACATTTTAAATAGATATAATGGTTGGTTAAATGACTACAATGCATGGTTAAAAAACCCTAGTACAGGTAACACATCGAAAATAAAAACTCGTTTGTTAGAAGATCTTGCATTTGCTTGTTGTGTTTCAAAAAGATTTTGGAAAGGGAATAACCTGAATTTTTGGTTTAAATAACCTTCCCAATTTCTTTTATTTTTTTAAATAAAGAGTATTAACGAAAAAAAAAAAAACCAAAAAAGGAAGAGTTAGTGAAATGGAGAAGAGATTTTACCTTCTAAATTTAAAAACATTATTTTTCTTATTTATTTCTTTAATTTTGTTATAATAATCTACTTTCACAGTTTTCCAGCTATAATTTATATATTTCTTTGCTAAGGTAATTTTAACCGTGACCTTGTTTTTCACCCAAGGCTCTTCACTATGCTCTTGTGGAATGAATGGTCTTATAGATTTAACATGTGCTTTAAAAAGTACTTTACCAATCTTTAAACCTATTTGTGTTGGTTTAGATGTTGAATTACCTATATTACTAATAGCTATGTAGCATGTTCTTCCAGAAATAACAGCTTTATTGACTTTTAAGTCTGGTAAGTATCTAATACTTTTTGATAAACCTTTTCGTGCGAAAAGAGAAGAATTCGTTATTTTAACTGCATCAGATATCTTAACAGCATAACCCTTCTTTGATGAGATTTTACTTCGATGTATATGGCCTTCACCATATTTAATACTAATTCCATCGGATTTCGAACCGTTGACAGATATTGTACTGTTTATTATGTTCCCTTTCCATACTGTTACTTCCACACCATTTAATTCTGAAATAATCGTGCTATTTATCATATTACCAAACCAATTATCCACAGTATGAAGTGATATTATTCTATTAGTTATTCCTTCTTTTGCATTTATTTTTGAATTAATTATATTTCCTTTCCAATTAAAAGCTATAATTCCCTGTGATTTTGAATTGATAGTGCAATTAACAATATTTCCTTCACGAATACCGATACTTGAACCATGAATAAGATTAGTATTAATCACAGTATTTTTAATATCAACACGAGATTTATAATCCCCAGATATAGTAGTCCCAAATTCACCATCACTAGGAAATTTCATTTTCCCATTACCATTGTGATTTAATGTTAAACCAGAGAAAACAACATTCTTACCAGTCACATAAAACATTTCCCACATATCATCTTCTTGAATGAAATTGATATTAGTGTTCTTATAACTTTGGATTTTAATAGATTTAGTAATATTTAATCTATCATTAAGATTATAACTACTTGAATTGAAAATTAAATTATCCCCACTATTAGCTTCATTTTTCATCCAATCCACAATATTTTTCTGGTTTGTACCTTCATTAACATAATAATTAGCTGATGAAACTGAACTAATCATCATGAATAAAGAAACCAAAAAAAATAAAATTATTAAAATTTTTCTATAATAAAACATTTTCTACTTCCTATTTATTTTTTACATGTTTCCCTTTTATAATAATATATATGTTTCATATATAGCTATAAACCTTTTTAATCCATTATTAATGAGAAAAAAATATGAAAATCGATAATAATGCTTTAACCATAATTGACATTATAATTGTTGTAATTATAGCAATAATAGATAAATAAAAGCATATAAAATGAAATAGTGATAGGACTTGTAACAGTAGGTTTTATCTGGATAGAAAAATAGATAAGATATTTGATAAAGTCACAAACTATTGAAAATGAATATGTCCTAAGAATAAGATAAATATTAGAAAATAAAGCTGATTTTTCTAGTTATGAAAGAAGGTAAGGCAATGATATTAAAAATAATAATGAAGAGGTTTAATTATATTTACTAACAAATTTTGAAATTCAAGATTTTCACAAAAAAAAAAAAACAGAATAAAAACCCCATTTCATGAAAAATTTTCCTGTTATCTCTCAATGATAACAGCATTTACTTCCTTCAATATCCTCTACCTTCTGAAAAATTAGGCTTCATTTACAAACAATTTACTTAATAATAACGAATTGGATAAGACTCGTTGAATCGTGGGGGAGATTTGTATGATCCAAATTTTGGATAACCTATGGCAGCCATTATACTACTTCTTACAATCTTTATTTGCTTTTTATTTCCAATTATAATAGTAGTATGCCTATATGGTCGCACTATACTACGATAAATCATGAATTTACCACTCTTTATCCGTAATGTAGGTCGACGATCATCTATAAATATGCTCTGAACAGTGCGTAATCTACTTTTGAAAATAGTTCCATTATAATAATCAGCATCAATTGCACTATGCTGTACTGTAATATTCGATCTTATGATGTTTCCTCTCCATCTAACAGGAGTCATATAATTCACAGATACACCACCGTGTCCACTTAGTTTAGAATCGTATAGGTGCCCTATCCATCGTGGAGAGTTAATACAAACAAAAAACTCTGATTTTATACTGGAATTTTTAATATTACCTCGCATATTAAAATCAATACCAACAAATGCTGTAGAAATCCTACAATTTCTCATATTAAAATTTATATATGAATTCTCCCTAGTAGACGAGCTAATAGTACTCAAATATTTCCATCTTTTTGTATCAAGAAGACTACTATAAAAATCATCGTCCCAATGACTAGTATAGGTCCTATGTATCATTGATAAACCCATGATGTTAACAGCACTAGTTCTGATATCTATCATGGTTTTGTTATCATCAAAAAACAGTATGGTATTTTGACGACTGCCAATAACAATAGACTTAGTAATCACCAACGTGTCATTTAATCTATATGAAGGACCATTAAATATTAATCTATCTCCGTTTTCTGCAGTATTATTCATCCAATTATGTATATCATCTAAGCTAGTGTTTTTATGAACATTAAAGTCAGCTGCAGATACATGACCCACAACTAAAAAAAGTGATATCAACAACAAAAATATAAAAAATATTCTCTTTTTCCCTATCATAACTTAATCACCAAGATCCCATAACTCCCCCTTAATCACCATATAATAATTGTAGACTATTATAAATAAATAATACTATCCAAAACTAATACTGTCAACTTTATGATTTCAATGTTTTATCTTCTCTAATTTCCCCCATATTTACAATAAAAAAACTTCCAATAATACAGAAAAAATAAGACACTGTACGTTTCACGAGTTCTACATATTATGTTTTTGCACAAAAAATCACTAATTTAATTCCAATTAAGATTCACATGACTTTGAAAGGTTCAACCAGTTGTACTTGAAAGTGCCTTCTTCGGCACTGCCAAAATCAACTGGTTGGGCTATTCAAAATTCTGTGAATTGTAAGTTGGATTAAATTTAACGATTTTTTCACAAAAATCTAATGCATGAAACCAGTGAAAATTGGCAGTGCCGATTCTTCTTTCATTACAAAATTTTTGAAATAAATGAAACATAATAACTACGTCAAATTTGTAAATAAAATCCTGTATCTACTTTAATAAATTTTTCAAAGTCAAAAATTTGAAAAATAAGATAAGATTAGAAAAATTTACAATCCCCTCTTTTTTGTTCCCTTTTCATATTTACTAAATATTTCTACTTTTGCTTTTTCACTTTTAAAATCCACTTTCTTACTTTTACTCGATTAAAACACTTTTATTTTTTATTTTACACCTTATAAAGCTATTATTTAAATATTAAAAAATTATAATAAATTTATCTCAAGATAAAGATGAAATAAATGCTAAAGCATGAAAATTAGTAAATTTATCTTTAGATTGAGAAAAATTAATAAAAAAAAATATGGAGTTGAAAAATTTATGAAAAATAAACATAAAGGAATATTAGTAATGAAATTCTTGTTAATATTTTGTTGGGCATTTATAGGACATCACATACTTAATAAATACGCATTTGATCAACTATTAAAACCTACTGCAAGAAACAAATTTTCAGAAACTACTGCCAGAAGAAACATGATGATACAAAGTAAAGACAGTGCCAAATGTACTGGTAATGGAGAATTTTGGTGTGATCCAGACAACAGAAGAGATGAAAAGAATATCAACCCTAATCACATGTCTGATACTTCTACTTCATTAAACTTACAACATGATCGAGTTGTAAGTTCTCTTGCAAAAGCTAGAGAATACTGGGAACAAAGCAAATTTAATGAAGCTTCATACGCTGTAGGTTATGCATTACATTATTTCCAAGATGCACTCTGCCCCCCACATATAGGAGGAATAAAAGATAGTGAACATTTTGCATATGAAGGAGTTGATAAATTTAAGGATGATTGGTCTAAAAAATACAATATAACTTGCACAGACCACGGTAATTGTTCTGGTTATACTGAAGCTGTTTCCAATGTAAGCTACATTGATGATTTAATAAAAAGCACTAATTACGATAATAAAACAGGAAAAAATATTTTAACTGATCCAACTGTAAACAATTATCTCAAAAACACAAGATGGAATAATCATTGGAAAGCTGCAAAAACTGATGCTGAAAAAAGAAAAGCATTATTATGGGACTTAGGTTATGTAATGGCAATTCAAAAAAGATATCTAAAAGGATCTTACTTCTTTACATAAAAAAAACAAACTTATTCCCTCAAATTTTATTTTTTTTTATTTATTTTTAAAGTAGATAAATTTATGGAATTTAAACCAAAAAACATGCCAATAATAATGCCATTTACTATATGTTCCATATAATCTATAAACCTTTGTAATCAATATTAAGGAGAAAAAAATGAAAATCGATAATAATACCTTAGCCATAATTGGCATTATAATTGTTGTGATTATAGCAATAATAGCTGCAACAAAAACACATAATAATGAAATAGCTACTGGACTATTAACACTAGGTTCCACAGCAATAGGTGGAGTAATAGGATATTTAGCTAAGTCACAAACTTTTGAAAATGGATTAATTGGCGAAAAGATTGATGTGTTAAAAAATAATGTAGATGTTCCTTGTGACGAGAAAATTTCTAATAATACTGACGAAGATATTAAAAATATGTATGAAGGTGCTTAATCTTGTTTAAACGAAAATTACAGGTAAGCAAATTTTTAAAACAAATTAGATAGATTACAAAGAAACGTAAAAAAAAAAAAAAAACTTGCTGAAAAAAATATTTATTTGTTTTCATATGCTCTTTCATTTTTTATATATATAATTAAACATATATTCCTTCTTTTGAATATTCACAGGTGGTGTTATTGTGTTAGAAGATAAAATTTTAGGTGTTTTTGAGGGCGATAATGGTCTTTTTAAAGATAAAGAAGTTTTTGACGTGCACCATATTCCAGAAAAGTTTCTTTTTCGCGACCAACAAATGAAAACACTTGCAAGTAACATTAAACCCGCATTCAATGGTGGAGGACCCGTACATACGGTTATTCTTGGAGATCACGCCACGGGAAAAACAACAGCAATGAAAAAACTTTTCGAAATCATTGAAACGATTGAACCCCGAATAATTCCAGTTTATATTAATTGTAAAACCTATAATACTAAATTTAAAATATATTCCATTATTTTTGAGAAAGTTTTTAAAGTGGAATCTCTTAAAAGAGGAACAAGTGCAGCAATACTATTTGATAAAATCATGAAAGGACTGAAACAAAAAAAACAGATATTAATTGTGGTTTTAGATGATGTTAATTATTTACTTGAAGATAATAAAGGTCAAGAATTGTTTTATGAACTGACAAGAGCATATGAAATGTTTAAAGTGAAAATTGGAATTTATCCTATTTTGACAGGTATGGAATTTCGATACACTTTTGATAAAAATATTCGAACTATCTTCATCCCCCAAGAGATAATATTTCCTTATTATACTTTCGATGAAATTTACAGTATATTGAAAAAAAGAGCCTGTGTTGGTTTTCAAAAAGGAGTTATAGACCAAGAAATATTATTAAGGGTTAGTGAAGTTACTAAAGATTCTAATAACCTAAGATTAGGATTGAATATTTTGCAAAATCTAGGAATAATGGCAGAAAACGAAGGAAGCAACCATATTACCAACAACCAGTTTAATCAATTAATTAAATCAAAACAAAAATATTTATAAGTTTTTTTCTAGAAAACAGGAGGGAAACAATTATTTTTGTTCAATGAGTATATATACTAAAAAAGAAAATGTTTAAAAAATTTTTATATGCGAATTTTTGTTTAAAATTTTTTACAAATTCTTATCAATGTTCAAAGAACTCATAATCATTTCCCATCCTCAAAAAATTTATCATTGTATATTTAATTATCTTTTTAATTTTGTTAGATAATTTTACAGTTTTAAGGGATTCAAATCCTAAATTTTCTTTTGTATGTTTTTTATGGCTGTGTAAAGCTACTGGAGATTTTTAAATTTTAAAATGTATCCTTCTTCATGAATTTTAATAGCTTTCCTATAGTCATGAATATTTTATTGAGATTTTGTGAAGAACTAGGATTGTAAGATCCCCAGTGATTTTACCGTGCCTTTTTTATTTTGTTTTTTAATTTTTTTTGAAGAAATTATTTAATTGTAAGGCTTTAACTGTCCCATGATTAATTTTTGTAAAAACGCTTTAAAAAAAAAATGAATTGTTCAATATTATAGCTCATTACCTAATAATTTTCCAAAAAATCTTATTTATTTATAAATGAACATTGATTTTGATGAAAGAAGTTTGGTAATAATCTATATATCTTAACTATCCCCTAATTTCCTCATCGTTCATAATTATAAACTTGAGATCATTGCACAATTTTATTTTGATAAACAAAATTTGAAAATTTTAAATTATATTTGAACAAAGTTTAAAATATTTAATTTTTTTTAAAAATTTTTATTTTTAATTTAAAAAAGCGTTGAACAAAAATAATTGTGCAATAGCCTAATTATAATATTTTAAAATATCATTATATGTGCAGGGACCAAATCTTCAGTTTTCAATTGTTTACTTAATGGAAACACTTTTATTTTTTACTTTATAGACTATCAAGCTATTTTTTAAATATTAATAAATATAAAATAAATTTTTCTCAAAATAAAGAGAAAACAGATAAAATCTGAAAAAAAATTTACATTGAAGAAAATTGAGATAAAAAAACTAAAGGAGAGCCACTATGGGATTATTAACAGATTCAAATATGTGCATTGATAAAACAACTTTTAAAGACATGTTAAAAAGGAAAATTAACTTTGTCAATATTAATAAGAAAGATCCAAGCATTGTTTATCTTAGTCCAAATGCACAAAAAGATTGGATTGAGATAAAACAATTTAATGATATGGAAAGACGATGGAACTCGTGGATAGATATAAAAAAATCAGAACCTAATTGTGTTTTCATTGGAAACACATTTAACTCCCCAACACTTCAAACAGGAAATGTATATGTAAATAAATACATTAATGACTACAATATAAGACAAGATACAAGTTATTACTGTGCATTAAATATTATTCAAAACATTTGGTACACTCTATTTGGACAAATAATAAAAGAAAGTGAAATAGCTAAAGTAGCTGGAACAACTAACCCTAATGGAACAGACCATAAAGGTATAGAAAAAGCATTAAATTATCTAGCTGAGAAATACAAAGTGACAATAAGCGTTGAATGGAAGCATTTTTCAGATATTGGATGGAATGGAGTTGAAAAAATATATAAAAGTCAAAACCAAGCCATTGGATTCCATGTACTTTACAAACTAAAATTTGGACATTATGAAGTAGGATATTTCATTAACAAATCAACAAATACAATAGGTATTGTAAATAGTTTAGGAAACAAAGACAAAAATGGTACTTTCCTAGGATATTTTGAAAAAAGATCATTCAAAGAGATGTTAAGCTATATAAACGGAATTAATCAACCATCTTGTTTAATAGTCACTAAAAAATGATCAACTTACAATAATTAGAAATATTAAGAAATTCAATCCTTTGTTTATAATAATATAGCTAATATTCATCATCTGAACGACTAGACTCCATCTTACATTTAATTTTTACTAGTTAAATATGGGGACTATCAATTTGTTAGTTGTTGCAATTTTTAAAAAATGATTTTGAGATTGAATTTGCAAACACTACATTTTTAGAAGAAAAATTTTTCTTAGCAACTAACATTTTGACAAACACAACATACTAAAACACTACATCCTTTATTCACAAACAGGATTTGTCCTTACATTTAATTTTTACTTACAATATCCACTTTCATTTTCTACACACAAAAACCACTTTCATTTTCAACATACAACATCCACTTTCATTTTCTACACACAAAAACCACTTTCATTTTTTACTTTTAAAACCCATTTTAAAGCTATTACTTTTTAAAAATAGTTTTAATCTTTACTTTACTTACTATCAAGCTAGTATTTAAATGTTAAAAGAAATATAATAGATTTTTCTCAATATAAAGATAGAATAATTATTTAATTTACGGACTTAATAATTCCATTTTTGATTTGAGAATATATTAAAAAACAGAAAAGGAGGTATTTATAGTTGTTAGAAGATAAAATTATGGCTGTTTTTGAGGGTAATCAAGGTCTTTTTAAAGATAAGGCTGTTTTTGATGTGCATTATGTTCCACAAAATGTATTTTTTCGTGACAAACAAATAAAAACAATAGCAAGTAACATTGAACCAGCATTCAATGGAGGAGGACCCATACACACAGTAATTTTAGGAGATCATGCTACTGGAAAAACTACTGCAATAAAAAAACTATTCCAATTTATCCAAAAATTTGAAAACAATGCCATCCCCATTTATATAAATTGTAAAACCCACAACACTAAATTTAAGATATATTCAGCTATTTTTGAAGAAGTTTTTAAAATAGAGTCTCTTAAAAGAGGAACAAGTGCAACAATACTTTTTGATAAAATCATGAAAGAATTAAAAAAACAAAACCAAGTACTGGTAGTGGCTTTAGATGATATTAACTATTTGTTCACAGATAATAAAGGTCAAGAATTATTTTATGAACTGATAAAAGTATATGAAACATTTAACGTGAAGATTGGAATCTATCCGATTGTAACAAGTATGGAATTCATATATAATCTTGATAAAAATACTCGGACAGTATTCATTCCACAAGAAGTAAAATTTCCACACTACACTTTAGATGAAATTTATAGTATATTGAAAAAAAGAGCGTGTGTTGGGTTTCAAAAAGGAGTTATAAACCAAGAAATCCTGCTAAAAATTAGTGAATTCACTAAAGAATTTAATAACCTTAGATTAGGATTAAACTTACTACAAAATCTAGGAATGATCGCTGCAAATGAAGGAAACACTCACATAACTAAAAAACACTTCAATCAACTAATTAAATCAAAAAAAAAGTATTTATAAATCATTTACCATTATTCCTACCAATGAATTTTTACTTCCAATATCCATTTTTTACCTTTAATTCGAGTAAACACATTTATTTTTTATTTAGTTTAACATCAATCAATTAATAAATATTAAAAAGGATAAAATGGATTTTTTTAAAGATATAGAAGGAATACAGGTTACATGAAATTAAAAATTAATTTTTAGATTGAAAAAAAATATATTTAAAAAAGAGTATGTAATGAAGTTTTTATTAAATTTTTGTTGAGATCAATTTAAGATATATTAATTAACCAAACTATTTTCAATTTATTGAATGATAATTGGTTAAACAAGTTGAACAATTGATTTTAATCATTGAAAATGAAAAAAATGTTGAAAAACAAGTGAAATAATATTGTAAAGGTTGGTTTTATCATGAATAACAAGTTATTTTTTATAATTTATATCCTCATAATTATCATTGCTTCAATTTCTGTTCTTTGGTTTGTACTTCCAGAGTCTCAGGAAATCAAAATGGTTGATTATGATAATGAGAGTATTCCAGTGAAAACTGGTTTTATGTCATCAGTTGAATGTCCTTATAATCATAAAGATAATTTAACTCCCCTTACTTGTATAGAAAATCATGTAGTTGATAATAGAGTAGATGGAATGCGAATAAAAGCTATTTTTGTATATTATTGTAATATCCATCATATTCAATTTAGTGTAGTTCCAGAATAATGGTGATAATAATGAATAGTATTCAAGGAACATTAGCTATTATCTCATTGATAATAGGAATTTTCTCTTCTCTCTTTATGTTTCGAAATAAGTTAATGGTTTGGGCGAAAGATGTAATAGGGAACTATTGGAAATTAGTTGAAATAGAAGCTATGCTTCTAGAAGTAAAAATTAAAGACGCTGTAGACCGTGGAGAATCTATTTATTATGTCCTTAAATTATATGAAAAATATAAATCTATTCCCATGGAAAATAAAAAAGAAAGAAATGGGCATGTAGGATATATAGTTAAAAAATATGTTCAAAAAGAGGAGATAACCAAGTAAAAAAAAATTGTTATGGTATTACCTGAAAAATTTTGTAAAAAAAATAGACTGTGTAAAGATTCACAGGTTTCAAGTATCAGAATTTTGAGAAACACAATTGAATTTTATTCAACTAAAATCTGCTGCAAATTTTCAGAAAATCTACCTGTTGATTTTTACATAGCAAAAAATTAAGTTAAAATCAGAACAAACACCAAAAAATCAAAATAAAAAAGGATTTCAGGTATGCAAAAAATTATTATTATTTACATGTTAAACTAAAAAAGGAAAATGTTTAAAAAATTAGGCACTGCCAAATTGTACTGGTTTCAATCAGTAAAATGTCGTTAAAAAATCATTTAATGTTGTTCCCTATAAAAAATTTTTGGAATTTTTTATCATTCAACCAGTTGATTTGGTGTACCAAAAATTTTATAATTTTTTCAAATTCTTTTTAATGTTTTAGTAAGCCCATATATCCTATGGATATTAATAATTATTGTGATTATATCACAAAAACTGCAGAAATAGCAAAGAATAAAACTTATAAAAAATAAAAAAAGTAGACTTAAAAAAAAAAAAAAATTTTTTAATTAATCCCTTAAAATTATTAAAAAATCCGTTCAAAATCAATTAACGAACAGTGGAGGAGATTTATATGATCCAAATTTTGGATAACCTTTTGCAGTCATTATACTACTTTTTACAATCTTTAATTGCTTTTTATTTCCAATTACAACAGGAGTATATCTATATGGACGTACTATACTACGATAAATCATGAATTTACCACTCTTTACCCGTAATGTAGGCCAACGCTCATCTATAAATATGCTCTGAACAGTACGTAATCTACTTTTGAAAATAGTTCCATTATAATAATCAGCATCAATTGCACTACGACGTAATGTGATGTTCGATCTTACGATGTTTCCTCTCCATCTAACAGGAGACATATAATTCACAGATACACCACCATGTCCATTTAGTTTAGAATCGGATAGGTGTCCTATCCATCGTGGAGAGTTAATACAAACAAAAAATTCTGATTTTATACTGGAATTTTTAATATTACCTCGCATATTAAAATCAATACCAATAAATGCTGTAGAAATCCTACTATTTCTCATATTAAAATTTATATATGAGTTTTCTCTAGTAGACGTACTAATAGTACTCAAATATTTCCATCTTTTTGTATCAAGAAGACTACTATAAAAATCATCTTCCCAAGGATTACTGTAGGTCCTATGTATCATTGATAAACCTGTGATGTTAACAGCATTAGTTCTGATATCTATCATGGTTTTGTTATCATCAAAAAACAATATGGTATTTTGACGACTACCAATAACAATCGACTTAGTAATCACCAAGGTATCATTCAATCTATAGGAAGGACCATTAAATATTAATCTATCTCCATTTTTTGCAGTATTATTCATCCAATTATGAATATCATCTAAGCTAGTGTTTTTATGAACATTAAAGTCAGCTGCAGATACATGACCCACAACTAAAAAAAGTGATATCAACAACAAAAATATTAATAATATTCTCTTTTTTTCAATCATAACTTAATCACCAAGATTCCATGACCCCCTTTATCATCATATAATAATTGTAGATTATTATAAATAAATAATAGTGTTAAATAAAATATCATTAAACAAATCTATTTTGGTTAAGTAAAATCACTGAGAATTTTTAAATCTTTGAACTTTCAATTTTTATGAGTTTCAATAACTCTCGTATATGGGTTATGGAAATTTTTTCATGATTTTATGAAAAATTCCAATGGCAAAATCCCCAGTGAATTTACAATGCCACTATTTTCAGAATATAATCCTTATCCACTTTTTATTTTCCTCTGAAATCTAACAGTCTATTTTAAAAAACTAAACAAGTATTTATAGTCAAATTTTTTTATAATGAAAATTGATATTATAAGAAAAAATTGTATTAAAAAAAAAGTAATATTTTTAAAGGACTTTATAATAAATTATTTTTATGGATTATCTAATAAATAAATTTAATAAAATAGCTAAAAATATATTGGTTAAACTCACATTTAACCCTGAGATAGTGACAAATTTTGATCCCTCTAAAATAGCTAAAACTACACGAGTTAAAACCAATAAAATTCATGAAAATATTATTTTTGATGAAAAAGGAAATATTTTAACTAGTTTATCTATTTTAATGGTGTTTTCATTTATATTAACAGCTATTTTAGTTTTAAATGTAGCTATTGATTATAACAATATTAGTTCAGATTCTATTGATTCAAATAATTTTAATTATTTAATTCAAGATTATCAAAGAAATATTCCAATAATTACAAAAGAAACTATTGATGAAATATCAGACAAAGCAATTAAAACTCATGTTCCATGTGTAAATAGTAAGTTAGATATTCAAAAAAGTGTTAATGAAAAATTAAAAGAAGTGAATAAAAAATATCAAACTACTCAAGGTTTAGCTATTGAGTCAGAAGTTTTAAGTGTTACTAATAGTGATGATCCCTTTCACGTTAATATAAAAACAGCACTTCACGTGAAAAAAGGAAATTTAGAGTATGAACAGGTAATAGATCAAAAAATAGCTATTGAAAACTTAAAAGACCCTTTACCTTTTCTAATGTGCAAGAATCATCCTACATTAATTGAAAATAATACAAAAATAAACTATAAAGATTCTTTAAAATATTATTTCATTCAAAATAATCTTGAAAACCCTGAAAGCTATGAAAATGCCAGTTCTCCCTTAATAATAAAAAGATGTCCATATGACCCTTACATACATCATGGAGATAATTTCACTCTAAAAAATTGTATTGATAATGGTTATTATCATGAAAGTGCCGATGGAAGCTGTTATTTATGTAGGTTAGAAGGAAAAGGAGGGTGTTTACATTATGGTCTTGAAACATTCATTGTTCCAAATAAAGTTAATAATCTCAATTTAAGATCAATAAGTTCATCTGATCATGTTATCTTTGCTGATCATTACCCAGGAGATGCTTTAACCTTTTATATATCTGAAAATTTATATGAAATTATATTTCTTGATAGTTCTCATAGAGCTAAATATGGATTATAGGAAGGAAATAATTTACTCAAGAGATAATTACAAAATAATCCTTATTTAAAAAAATAATAATAAAATTAAATAAAAAAAAATAATAATAAATATTAAAAAAATAATAAAATTAAAATAAAAAAATTATTAATAAATATAAAAATAATAATAATAAATATTAAAAAAAAATAGCTTTGTTTAAAATAAAGCCATTAATTCTAGTGAATATGATGTTATTAAAAGAATCAAAAGGAATGCTATTTTCAACCGAATTTTTACTTACAATCATATTGTTAGTACTGATTATAGGAATCATAGCTAATTTAATGGATAGAACAGATGAAAAAATCTTAAATTCCATGAAAACTAATAATTTAGAAAGTTACTCCTCAAAAGTAGCTGATAGCTTAATAAATAGTCCTGGTTCACCAGAAAACTGGGAAAAGTTATCAAGTTTCAACAATGTAATTCCTGGTCTTTCTTTGCAAAATGAAAATAAAGAAACAATTCTTAATACAATTTCTTTTAAAAAAATAAAGATTTTAACCTCTAATTATGATACATTAATAACTAAAAATATTTTTAATAATGAAATAAAAAGTTCAATAGCTATTTATCCGTTTAACACAGAAATAGAACCTATTATAATAGGAGAAGAAATTAACAATCAAGAACATTCCACGGTATTTATAGTTAATAGAACTGTTAAATGTGATTTTTTATCAGAATTAGCTATTATATCTTTTAATAATGAAAATTATAATGAAGATTACCTAAATAGCTTGTGTAATCATGACTCTCTAAATAATTTTAGCCATGAAAGTACAGAAAACTATCTTTGGATATGTAATGAATTTAAGGTCAAGAGAAAAGACCTTGATTACAATGATTATTATTTGATTTTTGATGAAGAAAGCATAAACATTGGAGGATTATGGATTTTAGATAATACTAAAAGAATTTCCACAGCTGAAAATCATATTAACAATGTGAAAATTGATTTAAATAGCTATTTAGAAGAAAATTTAGAAAATAATAGCGAATTAATTTTTTATCTCCATTGTAAAGTTCCTTCTAATAATAAAAATAAATTAAACTATGTTTTAGTAGCTATACCCAAAGAAATGGAAGTTGATAATCTAAATTTTCCTTATTTTATCTCTCAAACATGCCAATTCATTTTAAAAACTACTTATTATTAAAAAACTCAAGAAACAAATATATGTATAATAGCTAAAGTTATATTAATTAATATTAAAGAAGATATAGAGTCTGCTATACTTGTAGAAATTGGAACAACTATATTATCAGGATCCAATCCGTTTTTATAAGAGAGTGTAGAAATATAATATACAGCAAACATCATTACTCCGACTAAAAACATTCCAGAGATAGTACTTATTAACATTAGATTAAAAAACCCTAATCCTTCATTTCCAAAAGCTACAGATGAAAGTTCTGCTAAAAATCCAATTATTGGATAAGTTAAAATAGCTAATACTATGATAACCAAAAAATTTCTTATAGTAGTTTTTTCTGGTTTTAAAACTGGCTTAATTAATCCTGAGTGAAGTGCTGAAGAAAGTCTTGAACCTAAAATACTTGCAATATTACCACTTTCACCAGAAAATAAAGGAATTAATGTTAAAAGACTTGGATTTTTAAGAAGTGTAGAAATAGAATTGTTTAAAAATCCTCCTGCAGAAACTCCTAGTATTGAACAAACAAAGAGCACGGGAGTTGATTGTCTAATAATCTTTTTGATTTCACCTGAAGCAGTGATTCCATAGTAAATCCCAAGTGTAGTGAATAAAATAGCTATTAAAAATATAGAGAATTTTAAAGTCATATTAGAAAGTATTGAAACTAAAAGAACCGATAAAACTAGTGAAGGCAAGGTAACCAAATCTCCAAAAGCAGCTATTATCGGAGTTGTAACATTGTCAGGATCCCAACCATTTTCAAAACTTTTCATTGCAATAAACATTGTTAATGGTAGCAATATAATACTTGAAATTAATCCTGCAAAGATTGAAATTAAAGTAAAGTCCACTAAGCTAATGCTTTCAAAATTAAATAATATGCAAAAACCTTTAGCTAAAAATGCCAAAAAAACAGAAAGCACAACAGTTAATATTAAAGAAGATAAAATATTTTCAGACAATATTTTTGATCGTTTAAATTCAGGAGATAATGTACCAATGTGAAGATTTGAACCTAATCTAGAGCCTAAAGCTCCAAAAATATTTCCTCGCATATCAATAGCTCCTGGAATAAGAACCATTAATCCCGGGAAAGCTTCCAGAAAATAAGTCATATTTCCTAAAATAATACCTGCAAAAAGACCACTAAGTGCACAAATAAAAAGAGCTATTGTACCTTCTTTAATAATAGATCTGCTACCACTAAAAAGAAAGCTAAGTCTATTTCCAGCTATTTTTGGTAAAAAAAAATTTTGTATTTTTTTAAAGATAAGTACAGCTGAGTTGACAATAAACAGCGTCAATATATGAGTAATATGACGAATCATCTTCAACAGAGTTCTTATTTTCCTCACATACATCACCCATAAACATTTTATCAACTCACTATTTCATAGTTATTTTTGAACATTTAAAAATTTTATTACACTTTAGAAAATCAAAGATTTTTCTATTTTAAAAATAAGGTTTTACAATATTTAAATTAAAATATAAATCTAAATCCAATTAACAACAATAATTTAAATTAAAATATAAAT
>Ga0099364_10006866_pt1 | contig 16443 bp, 14 predicted proteins | sample TergutTh196P3_FD_73070 | JGI IMG/M metagenome (GOLD analysis project Ga0099364, IMG submission 73070) | Microcerotermes parvus P3 segment gut microbial communities from Pointe-Noire, Republic of the Congo - Th196 P3 | ecosystem: Host-associated > Arthropoda: Insects > Digestive system > Gut ...
CATATTTTATTTATTTATGATTCGCCCACAGCAAAAACGGCAAAAAGATTTGCAGAAAGCTCGCGAGGCCATAAAAACCGGAGATAAAGTAGTCCTTGCAGGCGGTATTCATGGCAGGATAAAAGAGATTGCCGACACCAACATGCTCATAGAAGTAGCGGACGGTGTTCGTATTCGCGTTGAAAAAGGGTCGGTTTATGCCTCTTCGGAAGATATTCAACAAAAATAAAAATTAATGATTGGTTGTTATGCAGAATAATTGGAAGTCTGCATTCAAATCGGGACTCCTGCGTACAGGCGCTTTTTTTCGCCGTCAACAATGGAAAGGATTTTTTACTTTCCTTTTCTTCTTGTTATTGGCCTTTGTGTTTTGGTTTTTGCAAACGCTTCAACAAGATTATGAACATCAGATTGATTATCCGATAAATTATAAAAATGTGCCGGATGAATGGGCGCTTTCAGAGAGCAACCCTCAAACAGTTAGCGCCTTACTCAAAGAAAAAGGAGCCAATTTGCTTTACTATTTATGGAACGCCTCGTCAAATACTATCGAATTTTCCGTTTCCGGTTTGTCGCAGACGTCCGATTCGACGCTTATAATAACGAACCGGATGCTTGAGACGGAAGTCTCGAAACGTTTATTCGCGTCAGCCTCAATCATCTCCTTTGAACCGCGCGAAATCGAACTTCATTACGATTTGCTCAGTAACCGGATGTCGAGGGTATCGCCAAAAGTTACGATTACTACAAAACCGGGTTATCAATTATCCGATAGTATAACCGTTTCACCTTCGGAAGTTCGTTTGTACGGGAGTAGTAAAACGCTTGCTTTACTGCACGAAATCAATACAATTCAGGCATCGCTGGAAGAGGTATCGAAAACATGCGAATTGACCGTTCAACTCGACTTACCGGCGGGCGTCAAGTCGGAAAATGAAACCGTTAGTCTTTTTATTCCGGTAGAAGAATTTACCGAGAAAACAATTCAATTGCCGGTACTTTGTCCTGATATCCCCGAAAGTTATATTTTGCGCATGTTCCCTTCAAACGTGGAGATAAAATGTTATCTGCCGTTATCGCTATTTCGGGAACTGACGGAAGAAAATCTTGAGGTAATGATACCCTTTGCCGAGTTTGAAGAGAATCAGGCAACCGGTAAAGTGCCTGTAAGACTTACCCGAAAACCGGAATGGGTAACAAACCCCGTCGTTTCGCCTAATGAATTGGAATTTATTATCGAACATCATGATTAAGATAGGCATAACAGGAGGCATTGGAAGCGGTAAGTCGGTCATATCTACCTTGCTAACGATGGAAGGCATCCCTGTCTACAAGGCAGACGATGAGAGTAAACGCCTTACCGATACTTCGCCTGTCGTTCGTAAAAAACTCATGGCATTGATCGATGATTCGATTTTTACACACGACAAACTTGACCGGCAAAGACTTGCTACCCTGATTTTTAATGATGAAGCGCTTTTGAAAAAGGTAAATGGAATCATACACCCTGAAGTAAAGGATGATTTTCGGCAATGGGTTGCGAAACTCCCGTCTGCCGGCGCGGATGCGAAGCTGCCTTCCATGTTTTGCGCTTTGGAATCGGCCATTCTATTTGAATCAAATTTTGAAAAAGAGGTTGATGTCATACTCATGGTTTTTGCGCCGGTTGCATTAAGACTGAAGCGAGTCCGCTTACGCGACGGCGTATCGGAAGCGGAAATATTAAAACGCATGAGCAATCAAATGCCCGATGACTTGAAACGGGAGAAAGCTGATTATGTGATTATCAATGATGACATTCAACCGGTAATCCCTCAGGTTGAACGATTTATGAAATTTTTATTAATCTAATAATATATATAATGTATGAATGAAGAAATTAAGCAAATAGCCGAACGTCTGAAGGGACTTCGGGACGTGCTGGAGCTAAGTGTGGAAGAAGTAGCCGAAACGTGCGGTCTGACCCCGGAAAGATACCTTGCGTTGGAAAGTGGAACCGTTGATATTTCGGTCAGCCTGCTTCACCGGATATCACACGCATACGGCGTCGAATTGACAACGTTGATGTTTGGTAATGAACCCAAGATGAGCGCTTATTTTGTGACCCGCAAAGGCAAAGGTATTTCTGTGGAGCGAACAAAGGCTTATAAATACCAGTCCCTTGCGGCGGGGTTTTCAAAACGGAAAGCAGACCCGTTTATGGTGACCGTTCATCCGAAAGCGGATGATGAACCAATCTATCAGAATTCGCATACCGGACAGGAATATAATTATGTGATTAGCGGTCGTTTATTGATTCAGATTAATGGGAAAGAGATTATCTTGGATGAAGGCGACAGCGTTTATTTCAATTCGGAACTGCCACATGGCATGAAAGCGCTTGAAGGAAAGGAAGTCAAATTTCTGGCTATTATTTTGTAGTTTTCAGTTTTCAGTTAATATTAAAAAAATGTTAGAACGATTTTTAAAGCAGACGTCATTTACGTCACAGGAAGATTTCAAAAACAATTTTAAAATAACGCCTCCCGAAAATTTCAATTACGGGTATGATGTAGTAGACGAATGGGCAAAAATAGAACCCCAAAAAAGGGCGTTGTGCTGGACGAACGATAAGGGCGCTCATATTGATTTTACGTTTGAGGATATAAAAAAATACTCCGACCTGACTGCATCCTATTTTCAATCATTGGGCATCGGACGCGGCGATATGGTCATGCTCATCCTGAAACGGCGGTATGAGTTTTGGTTCTCGATAATCGCATTGCATAAGCTTGGGGCTGTCGTTATCCCCGCCACACACCTGCTGACGAAGAAAGATATTATTTACCGCGCGAATGCGGCAAGTGTCAAGATGATTGTTTGCGTTGGCGAAGAAGTGATAATCAATCATATCAATGCGGCATTACCCGAATCGCCGTCGGTAGAAAAATTGGTATCCATAGGTCCTTTGACGCCGGAAGGGTATGGCGATTTTCATCAGGGTATCCGTCAGGCTGCCCCGTTTATCCGGCCCGAACATGTGAACACGAATGACGATACCTCTATAATGTACTTTACCTCAGGCACATCCGGCGAACCGAAAATGGTTATACATGATTCGTTGTATCCGTTGGGACATATCACTACAGCCAGCTTCTGGCATAACCTGCGTGAAGACAGTCTGCATCTGACGATTGCAGATACGGGATGGGGAAAAGCAGTGTGGGGCAAACTGTACGGTCAATGGATAGCAGGCGCCACGGTATTTGTATACGACCATGATAAATTTACGCCTGCCGATATGCTGCGGATGATACAGGATTATCGCATCACATCTCTGTGTGCTCCGCCTACTATCTTCCGTTTTCTGATACGCGAAGACCTGACTAAATATGATTTATCATCATTAAAATATTGCACGCTTGCAGGCGAGGCGTTGAACCCTTCGGTTTTTGAAAAATTCTACCAACTGACGGGCATCAAGTTGATGGAAGGATACGGACAAACGGAAACAACGCTGACTGTGTGCACCTTTCCGTGGACGTCGCCCAAGCCGGGTTCCATGGGACTTCCCAACCCGCAATACGATGTCGACCTGCTACGTCCGGACTATACACCGGCCGAAGACGGCGAACAGGGACAGATTGTCGTACGAACCGGTAACAAACCTGTCGGACTGTTTCAGGAATATTACCGCGACCCGGAGCTTACTAACGAAGCGATGCACAACGGCATCTATTATACCGGCGACGTGGCATGGCGCGACGAGGACGGTTACTACTGGTTTGTAGGCCGCGCCGATGATGTGATAAAAAGCTCCGGCTACCGGATAGGCCCCTTTGAAGTGGAGAGCGCATTGATGACGCACCCTGCTGTGGTAGAATGTGCCATTACGGGCGTACCTGACGAGATGCGCGGTCAGATCGTCAAAGCGACAGTCGTACTTGCGAAAGAATACAAAAGCAAGGCGGACGATGAACTCAAAAAAGAAATACAAAACCATGTCAAGCAGGTTACGGCGCCTTATAAATATCCGCGTATCATTGAATTTGTAGACGAACTACCCAAAACAATCAGCGGAAAAATCCGACGCGTCGAAATCCGCGCCAACGTAAAAAAAACATAGTTATCTCACTTCAATCGTTTCGACATGGCGGATAATTTTGCCGTCGTTCGCTATTCCTTCAATTACAACGGAATAGGTAGTCGGTAAATCAGCCGAATAAAAGTCGAATGACACTTTCCCATCGTCTGTAACAAGGATGTCAGGTTTCCAGAAGATAGTTGTACGGTAATCAGGTACAGGCAGGTTTATAGCTTCAGGCGTATCATACATTGGAGCATAATACTCGACGGGTTGCTGATAACCGAGCGGGTTGACGACGATGATATTTAAGTTGTCAGCATTTCTTTTCTGAACAAAAGCTTGTCCGGGTTTCGTTGTAATACTGATTATACCGCCGATAGCCCGTCCCGTTAAATCTCCGAATGCTAAAGTACCTGCTCCCGGTTTTATAATATCTATACTTTCTACTGCACTTTGGTCTACAAATTCCAACGGCGAATCAAAAATAGACCCAGGTGATTCATCCCATTCAATTGGAATACCGTTAATAAACACGAGTGGAAGAAAAGGAGTACCAAGTTTCAACAAAACAGCGCCTGTTGTCAGGTCGATTCTTGCTGCGGTACCGAATAGTAAGTACGTCAGATGCGGTTCATTTCTACTTTCTATCTCATCTCGGTAAAAAGTTCTGTCCGAGTTCATATTTGCCCAAAATGTCGACCTCAGTTTATCAATTTCTTCATATCTTTTGGCCGTAACTACTACTTCACCCAAATTAATAACCCTCATTTCATCATCATACATCGCACGTTGAACGGCTTTTTTCAGAAAACCGGCTTCAACGGTGGCAGATTGGTTTTCTTCCTCCGGGCCGCTCTTCGGCAATAACGATAAACTAACCGGCGCCTGCTTCAATTGTGGAAATATTTCCTTTTTAAGTACTAATTCAACACGTTCTTTACCCTTTTGATTTTTAGCCTGGACGAAAAATCCTACGCTGTCCCGGTAATGAAGGTCGAAACGGAAATTACCGGTAGAATCTGTCAAAGTCTGTCCTACGGTACCGTCGCTACAGCCGAACAGCACTTCTCCATTAGCCACAGGTTGCCTCAATAAGAGTGTTCTAACCGACCCCGACAGTTCTTTTGTCAATTCGTTTCCGGTTTCGGGACGCCTGTAATTTCCCTTGATAACTTCCGACAGTTCATACCGCCTCCAGCCGTGCGACATCATTAACAGGTCAAGCGCAAACATCGCTTCTTTATTATCCTGCAAATAATAAGCGGGCGATTCGATGTAACCCCTGAGCTCGGACGAAAGCAGCAGGCTTGACATGATTGTATTGTTTATATCTATCGCTATGTCCTGGTCGTCCGTGATAGCTACCGAGATATGTCCTGACAGCGGATTCCCCGCCTCATCCGTCACAAAGATGTCCGAAACAACCCGTTCCCTGCTTTGATAAAACGGCTTGTCTGGTGAGTAGACAAGTTTGGTCTGATTATCCTTTTTGTTGAAAATCAACCGTTCGCTAACCGGATTCATTTCCCCGTCTAACAAGACCACTTGTATTATCCCCGAAGGCAAACCCTTGTTTGAAAAATAGATATACTCTTTTTGATAGTTCCACAAGTCATAATAGAGTATCTCTCCTTTGCAATGCACAAGCATGCTCAGTTGTTTTTCTGGCAGGTCGGGCGTTTTTCTAACTTGAATGTAATGACCTTTATTCAGTTGGTACACAACTAATGAATACGTCTTTTGAGAGGCTGGGAGTCTGAAACGTTTTTCCTTTCCGCTACTGTTTTTGCATATCAATGAATATGATTTACCCCGTTCTGGAATCATCAGGAAAGAACCCATACCTGCATAGGTGGTAGCGATTTCTGTAATTTGTTTTCCTTCATTATCTACAATTACTCCTGTGATAGATTCGGCGGCGCCGGATATATCCAACGCTTTAAATGCTACCCTGCAATGGGTGCCTTCCGTCAGATAACCCCCTTCGGGGAAAAACGACACATCATAATCAGCCCTGCTTTGTATCGGCTTTTGTTTATTATCCGACTTCAGATTTTTAATTTGAACGGGTTTCTTAAAGAAATAATCATCTCCCATATTTTCCATGTAGCGCGTATAGGCTCTTAGCGTATAATCTCCTTCGGGTATGAAATCCGAAAGGTAGATATGCCCATAAAGCAATTCGTTTTCATCTTTGCTCACCATCACGCGGTGTATGAGCGAATCGGACGAGTTAATCAGTTCAATATAGGCATATTGGCTGTATGTGGACGATTGGTGTGTAAAGGCATCGACGATGTATGCCTTGAACCATATCTTGTCGCCGGGCACATACATCGTCCGGTCTGTATGCAGATGAATCTTTTCTTGCGGAAAAAGGATTAACTGGCTGAAAACACTGTCCTGAATCGATTCGGGCGTTATGATCGTTTGCGCGCTTACAGCCGCTCCAATCAATAAGGTAAAGAATAACGTATTTGTACGTACAAAAATATTTTTCATAGGAAAAATTGATTAATGATTAATGATTTAATGATTAATGATTAATGATTAATGGGTAAATATTATTGCTTGGGTGTGAAATAACGACTTGACCTTATTTCGTTAATCATTTCTTCAGGGCTTTTTTCAGACTGAAAAGCGCCAAAAAAACGATTAATGACATCTTTTTTCTTTTTTCTTTTTTCTTGCTCTTGGGAAATATCGTTAATCAATCCGGCAACCAAATGAATTTTCGTTTCCCTATTTAGTCGTTTTAACAATCCTAAATAATTATTCACAACAAGCACATTAGATGATGTATTCATAATCAGTTCGATTAATAAGTTTTCAAATGCAAAGATACTTCTTTATTTTTTACCCATGTATTTTTTACACGATTTTTTTCTGTCACGACCAAAATATTTCGCTCCGAAAAACTATTTTTAAACCGCAAAGGACGCAAAGGGTTTACGCAAAGGGCGCAAAACTCAACCTGTTGTCTGTATATCTTATTCATAATTTGTCAAATCTCGTGGTATGGTTATTTGATATTTTGTATTGAAAACTCCTTTTTTTACGATAGAGCGTTTCCCCTTGCCCAAATCTATTTTTGATACATCCAAATCTTCAAGCCATGGATGACCGGCTTTTTCTGCCATATAGAGAAATAAACGCTTCACTTTTATTGATTTACATTCTTCTAATAATTGCTGTAGCAGATTCGGTCGTAATCCATTAAGCATTTCCATAACTTGATACAAATCGGTAAGGTTGTAGTACTTAGGGGCGAGGTCTAAACTTTCTAAAAACGCTCTTTCGGGCGCAGAAATCGCTACCTCAAAATTATTTTCATTACTCTTTGTTATTCCTGTATTGCTACATGCCGAATATTTTTTTTGAATATTGACACCCCAATCATACGCTAAAAACCATTTTGGAAACCATTCATCCTGTGGACAATAAACTACAATACTTTGCCTGCCAAGCGGGACATAATGGGCGAAACCTTTCATTTCCAAAGCCGACAATGCCCCTATATGAAATTTTTTGTTCAATTGACTGTTGTAGCACGATAAAGCGCTGAACAGGGTCGGCTTCTCGCCGGTTCTATACATCACGCCTTTATCTATTGCCGTAAGCCATTGAGAGTTCCGGTAGTGTCTTTGCAAAAAATGCGATATTCCGTTTTTATTCAACCATGAACCAAAATATAACGCCCCTGACGGGAATTTTTGCAATAAAGAGTTTATTTTTGTTTGTCCATTTGTATTCATGCTGCAAAAATACTAAAAAATTTAAACCTGACAAATTTTTCAAACTTCTATCCGAACACTCATCAATCTGGGCAGTAAAATATCCCGAACAAAGAAATTTGAGGAAGATTAACGATTTTTGAAAAAACGCCTCCTCTAACCGTCATTAATCTATCTCCTTTTCGAAATTTTTTAAATCATATCCAAGACGAATCGCAACATGGTCGCTAATGATACTTTTTGAAGCTCCGGTATCAAGAATAAACTTAAAGTTCATAAAATCATCGGAAACTTTAATTTTACCTACGACAATGATTTTTTTCTTATCAATCAGAAACTCGTGTGTCATAATATCAAAACATTTTCGTCGATTCGGTCGCCTCTGATACCGCCTGTACATACAATTGTCGAATAATGAGGCTTTAATTCTAACGCTTTTTCAACAACCCGTTTATGATTTTTGTTCTTATAGAGTAATATCGCTTCTTTTAAGTGAGGGAGCGGGTCATAAACGGGGTCTGAAACGATGAAAATTTTATCGGGGGTATCTTCCTGGCTTGTTTTGTAACGCTCTTGTTTTCAGATAGTCAATTCCAGTAATCCATCGGGGTATAGCAGTTTTGGCTCTTCTATAGAGACAAACTTTTCCGTTACAGGTTTTTGTATTGAAATCGATGCAGTTTTTTCGGGATTTAATTTTTCATACATTCTCATACCTCAGCGCTTATTTCTTCTATTACCGGTACTCCGCCATATCTACCGTCCAAGTATCCGTTTTCAATATTAAGTGTATGATGCAGCTTGAAATCGTTCAGAGAGTACATGCGCGTGCTTCCATTCGATTTTTCAGTAAGCCAAATCTCATCAGGACGTACTAATTCCTGCTGATTAAGAAGGCTTGTCGTATGCGTCGTAAAAATCAACTGTCCATTACTTTTGTTATGGCCAAAAAACTTCAATAATTCAAATATCAAATTAGGGTGTATGCTATTGTCGATTTCGTCAATAAAAACAGCCCTATTCAGAAACATGGCGCCATACAAGGCCGGTATCAATGTTAATAACCGTACCGTACCGTCAGATTGAGATGAGATTTTCATTTCTTTTTGATAATCTGATTGTCCTATTTGATTGAATAAAAACTCCTGTACGCTCCTAACCCCATTGTGAACAGAGACATTATAGATATTTCGATTGTTTTCCATTCTGAAAACAAAATTTGGCTCTTTGCCCTTTATACGAATATCTTGAAATTTGGTAGCATTTTTTGGATTAGCAATCCATTTTTCATATAGCGTATTCCCTATTTTCAATGAATTTACTCCAATACCAATATTATCAAACACTTCGTTGGCAAATTTAAGCAGTCTGGGTTGTTGTTGCATTTGATAAAGAAGCGTTGGGATAGCGTTGTTTATAACAATGATGTCTAATTGTTTTGTAAACCAGTCACAAACCTTGTTCGTTTCACTTCCTATCAAAACGGGGTATCTTTGATTTAGCGGCAACAAGGATGACTGCGGATTGAGCGACAACAATTGCTTTGCCGATTCTTCATTTTGTAAATAGGGGGAATGGATGTTCGTACCCTGACGTTCAAATATCAGTTTATCATCGGTTTTGTTTAATCCTGATAGGGATAGTTTCTCGTTTATTTCTTTTTTATCAATACTTACCCCATAAAGATAATATTTCTCTTTATAAAAGAATTCGAGTTCAAAAGAGATGCTTTGTTGCTTCTCCGGAGTGAGTTGAAAAAAACAGTCGGAAATATCTAAACCAATGTGATTTAAAAAGTTATCTGATCCTTAATTCTTAATTGAATGAGCCGGTTTGTTCATATTGTCTATAATAAAAATGACCCGCCTGCAGTTCTTATGGTATGCAAAACGGGTTCTGTTGGTGCAAATATACGAACATTTTTCGAGTACACAATTATTTTATAAAAAAAATTGTTTCTTCGCAAGAAAGTTTCACTCTTACAGTTTTTTCTTTTGAGAAACCAAAATATGAAAAAAATTTTGGGAGTGCGGACGTCCCGTCCTCACTCCCAGTTCTAAGCGCCGTCGACGTCTATGTTCAGGTTGTTTATCCTTTCGTTCAGTTGTTTTATTTTGTTTATCAGCTTGTCAAAAGGTAATGAATCGCCGTAAATCATGGTCTCTCTCATTGTTTCGTAATCCCGACGCCAGTTGTTTATTTCAATCTCAGGAGGAATGATCCGAATCGTTGCAGGCGACAGGGTGTTATAGTCGAAGTTCTTCAAACCAATAAAAATACGCCTGTGCTCTACTATATTCTTCCATAAACCCTTGTATGAAAAGGCTTTGTCTTCAATACCTGCATGGCACATCCGCTCTAAGTCGTACAAATGGCGGCTCATTCTTTCGCTACGTACAGTCCCCAGTGGTTTGGAAAATTCTTCGTGCAGAAGGCAGATTTTTTCCAAGAAGGTACGTTCCGGTACGACGGCGTTGACTTCAAACGGTTTCTCAGCAAACGTAGCATCCGGGAACTCCAATTCTATAAGCGATTGTAATGCTACTTTCTGCAACGGCTCGCCCATTGAACGACCGCTTACTTCAATTTTCACAATCGGTTTCAAGTATCTACTTTCAGGGAAAAGCGATTTATAGTGTATCTCAATTATTTCGGGGTCGGTCGTTGTAATCGGCGTAATATTTACTCTAACCGAAAATAAATTTTCATTTATTCCCTGATTTTCAAGTTCTTTAGAAACATCTGACTGTAATTTGCCGCGCACAAACGAGCAAGCGGCTCGGCGCAATTTATCGTTTATTTGCGTTTTTGATAAATTTCCACTAAACCCTAAAAATTCCCGATATACTCCAATATCAATATCTTCTGAAAAGCGCTCGATCAAATTGTAGCACTTACTCAGCGATGTGCCACCTTTGAATGACAGATTGTCAGCATAAGGCAGCCCAAATAAAATGCGTAATACGGTTGTCACCCACCAGTCTTTTTCGACTGCGACTTCATTCATATTATCTCTTTTGCTAATTTGGCTGAAAATTTCCAACCTTTCCTTTTGCGGTAATTTTATGAATTCCATAATTTTAATACTATATTACGAACCCAAATTGGCATTAAATCAATATCTCTGTCAATGTCGTTTTGAGTTGCGTATGTTAATTTTTCTTTAATAATTTCCAAATCTTTTGGACGTACATTCCCTTCTCCTATTTCACGCAAAGCGCTATCAATCAGCATCAGTAATTCTGATTTAAAGATCAAACGCCGCACCTCTGAGGTATGTTTAAACAAAATACCTCTTCCGTTACCTACTTTTATTCGCCTTGCCGCACCATCAGTAATATAAACTACATTCATAACTACTTGTGGAGATAAACCTAATGCGTTGAGCGCATACGATCCTGTCGGTACTATCCGTATCCTGTCGCGTTTGGCAATTGCGCGTGCAATTTCGTCAATTGATGGCAGAATGTACTTTTCATTCAGCCATTTAAGGGTATTTATTTTAGGGTAAGCATAAATACCATGGGCAACTCGCACGAGTAAGTCCGATTTTTGCAAACTTTGTAATGCTTGTCTTATCGAATCAGCCGATCCCAATAATACAAAATCATCAGAGAAAAAAATCTTTCCTCTTTTCTGATTTTTCACCTTTTTAATTATTTTATACTCAACACTTTGTTTCATTTTTTCGTAACTATTTTTTTCACATAATTATTATATTTTTGTGAATTATTCCGGCTGCAAAGATACGAATATTTTAAAAATAATTGTCACAAAAAAAGCAATAATTTGTGCCAAATTCCGGCTGCAAAGATACGAAAAATCATTGCGTCCTTTGCGTAACCCCTTTGCGCCCTTTGCGGTTAAAAAATACCCGCCAGCGCCCGATAGTTTGTTTAGCTTGCATATAATTTGTAAAATCAATCTGAAACTCCTAATTGGGCGTATGTTTCTTCTAAGGTCTTGTCGTTATCTGAGATAAGTAATAATACATCCCCTTCCTCTAATTCGGTTGAGCCGGTGGGGACTAAATAATGGTCGGCACGTTTTATCATGACAACTAAGGTATTAGCCGGCATCGGCATATCCATGATTCGGTTGCCGTACGATAAATATTCCTCTGTCAAAGTAAGCTCCGACATGCTGGGTTTTATTTCATCGGACAGTTCCAAGTCGAAGCTTGTTAATTTTTTATTCGGTTTTTTATCGCCGGCTAATCCCAGAAACCGTGCTGCGGATGGAACGGTTGTGCCCTGTATTATCAATGACAGTAATGTGACAAAAAATACGATATTAAAAATAACGCTTCCATAAGCTATTCCCGCCGTCAAAGGATAGGTCGCAAATAATATAGGTGCGGCGCCACGAAGTCCAACCCACGAAACATAATGCTTAGCCTTTACTGACATTTTCCGGAAGGGAGCGAGACACATCCATACAGCTATCGGACGTGAAACCAAAATCATAAATAAACCAACCGCTAAACCTATGCCGAAAATTGGAAGCAATTCGGACGGGTTGACAAAAAGCCCCAACGTCAGAAACATGATGATCTGAAAAAGCCAGGTTATCCCATCCATGAATTTCTTGGACGTCTTTTTATGTTCATGTTTTGAATTGCCAATAACTAATCCGCTGATATATACGGCTAAATAGCCATTTCCCCAAGCGAGGTCTGTAACTGAAAAAATAATAAAAAGTAAGGTTAGCATCAGAACGGGATACAAGGCTTCATTGTCAATGTTTATTTTATTTATTAACCTGACGGCAAACCGTCCTAATACAAACCCTAACGTCGCTCCGATAGCAAGTTGTAAGAAAAATGTACCGGCAATCGACCACAGGCTGCCTTCACCGATTTGTATCCATTGAATAAATGTGATCGTTAGAAGATAGGCCATCGGGTCATTACTGCCGCTCTCAAGCTCTAACATCGGACGCATGCGTTCTTTCAGAACAAGTCCTTTCGCTCCGAGAATAGCAAAAACCGAAGCCGAATCGGTCGATGACATGACCGAAGCTAACAGCAAAGCCTCTAATAACGAAAAGGTTATGGCTGAAAAGAAATGTTTGGTTATCAGATAGATGAAAACGCCTGTGATGACGGCTGTAAGCAAGACGCCCAAGGTAGCCAGAATAATACCCTGTGTGATCACCGGTCTTATCTCCGAATATTTGGTATCCATACCTCCCGAAAACAAGATGATATTAAGCGCTATGACGCCCAGAAACTGGGCTGCCTTGGGGTCAGAGAAATTCAACCCGACGCCATCAACCCCAAAAACCATTCCAATAGCCAAGAAAAGCACTAACATAGGCACCCCGAACCGGTAACCTGTCTTACCGGCTATTATGCTTATAAATAGCAGCAAAGCGCCTGTTAATATAATACTGTCTATCGTAAAATTGGAAAAATCCATATAAAAAAATTTTTTGCTTACAAAAATAATCATTATTTTTGAAACAACAACAATTTCACCAAAAAAAAATCGATTTTTTTTATCTCCGGGAGTGGCTGAGCTCCCGCTCTGCCTGTATCAGAGCGGGAGTTCTGATACTCCCAGGGGAGCATCTACCTCGTCCTCTCCGGATAGACAGTAGTCGTAAATGGGTAAATAAGTGATGAATAGGCCACAACGCTCTTACAGCGTAAGGTTTTCAGGGATGGCATCGGGGCTAACTCGACTACTTTCAGCGAGGGGTGGGTGCGTATGTCTATCTCTGTCATTGGGTTATTCATGCATTTGAGACGTATCATGGAAGGGATCTCATTGACATTGATGCTTGTCATCCGGTTACCGTAACAATAGTAGTTCTCCAGCGCCCTGTTTTTTGTCAAGTCAACATAAGTAAGCAAGTTATTACCGCAATCAAGCGTCACTAACGCGGCGTTTTCCGTCACATCCAAGTTAGATAACTGATTACCACTGCAATTCAAATCCTCTAAGTTCCTGTTCCTTGCAACCTGTACATTTACCAAAAGATTACCGCCGCAATCCAACTTCACCAACCGGTTCAAATGACTTACTGCCACATCTTTCAATTTATTATAATTGCATACAAGGGTGTCTATCAACAGATTATTTTTCACATCGAGTTTTTCGAGATGATTATAACCACATTCAAGGGTGGTCAGTTTAGGGTTTTGACTGACATCCAATTCGATAAGGCGAACAAAAGTACAACGCAGGTCTATGAGCGCTGTATTGCTTCTGACGTCTATGACAACTAAGTTATTTGCAGAGCATTGCAATGAGGTGAGCGCCGCGTTATCCCTTATTTCAAGCCGGTTCAGTTTATTATAGCTACAGTCGAGCGTTCTGAGCGACCTGTTAAAACTTAAATCCAATTCCCTGATTGAATTTTGACGGCATATCAGCGTTTCCAACGCAGTAAAATATTCAATACCCTGGAGTGTTTCTATTTCCATGTTCGAACAATCAACAAACCTCACCGCTCTGGCTTCAGGGCCGGAAATCCTGCCGTCGCCATTCGTATCGAATCGGGAAACCAAAAAAGCGTAAAAAGCCGAATCGGGTATCTCGATAATCCCCATATACGCACGCAATTCGTCCCGCTTATTATCTTTTTCGACACGTTTTATCTCAGCATAATTACGATTTGCCTCCGCCTGCCGCCTCAACTCCATTTTTCGCCGTTCCGATTCGGCCAATTCCTCATTGGTATAGACACGACGTTCGGTCGCTGTCCGCTCGCCCCGCTTTATATCCCTTGCCGACACATTGCTGTCCTTCGTAGTTGTTTCTCTATCGGAGACCCTGCGTCCCGTTCTCCGGGTTGTTTCGACAATCTCAGGCGTTTCCAAACGCATCATTTCTTCTTCTCTAACAAAAACGGTCATTTCCGCCAGGCCCTCTTCGTCTATCGCATAAAGCGTTGTCGTCTCAACCGAATAACTCAACTTTTGTATTTCGTTATCTTTTTTGATATAAACCGATTCAAGAGTAGGTATCGCATTACAATACAGCATTTTGAGATTTTCGTTATGGCTCACGTCAAGCGTCATCAACTTATTAATACTGCACTCTAAATCAGTCAACAGGATGTTATTACTTACATCTAACGTATCAATCCTGTTGCTGCCGCAATCCAAATCGTTCAGTTCAATATTATAACTTACATCCAATTTCGTCAGGCGGTTATGCGAAACGTTAAGTTTCCATAGGGCCGGATTGTTACGAACATCCAATGCTGTCAGCTGATTGCCCGAACAATCTAAAAAACGTAAGATTACGCTTGAACCGATTAATAGTGAAGTGATTTCGTTTCGGCTGCAATTCAGATAAGTCAAAGCGCCGCTCCGGCTCAGGTCTAACGAATCTATCAGGTTATTATTACAAATCAATTCCTCCAATTGCTGATGATGACTTAAATCCAACGATTTCAGCATATTATGTGCGCAGTTCAGGTCTGTGAGCTGTGTGTTACGACTTAAGTCAATGTTTTCCAACAGGTTATTACTGCAGTTCAGTTTTTTAAGCATCAGGTTTTGACTCAAGTCTAACGAAGAAAGTTTTCCCTTTTCAAAAATATTGGAAGGCGAACAGTCCAATTCTTCCAGAAAAGTAAAAAACGCTATCCCTTCGAGCGAAGTGATCCCCGTAGTCGATACTTTCATTCGTACAATTTCATTTGCCTCCGCTTGAGATAGCTCCCCATCGCCATCTATATCAAATTCAGAGACCAGAAATTCCTTAAAAGCAACATCCGGAATAATCAGATGCTGCCCTCCCATATAAAACGAAACTACTGTAAATAAACCTATTAAAATTTTTTTCATAATCATTAATCATTAATCATTAATCATTAATCATTTTTCTCGTAATGAATTCTTAAATCTTTAAATCTCTCTTGTCGTAATAATCGTTTATGCCGTCAATGACTTTTAATGAAATCGTCGGGTCAATAAAATTATAGGTTCCAATCTGCACGGCGGTGGCTCCGGCTATCATAAATTCAACGGCATCCTGCCAGGACGAAATCCCTCCTATCCCTATCACCGGTATTTTGACGGCGCGTGCCGTTTGCCATACCATGTACAGCGCCACAGGTTTGATACATGGCCCGGAAAGACCTCCGGCGACAGTCGACAGTATCGGTTTGCATGTTTCAATGTCAATAGCCATACCTACAAGCGTATTAATAAGCGAGACGGCATCCGCCCCTTCAGCTTCCACTGCGCGTGCTATCTCCGTTATATCCGTCACATTAGGCGATAATTTGACAATCATCACCTTCGGATAGACTTTACGGACGGCGCGCACTACTTCGGCAGCCGACGCAGCGCATACGCCAAAAGACATGCCACCTTCTTTCACGTTTGGACATGAGATATTCAATTCTATCGCCGGAATATGTTCAAGCGGAGCAATCCGTTCCGCACATTCCACGTATGTCTCCACAGACGAGCCGCTCACATTCACAATCAGATTCGTATCAATCGACCGGATCGCAGGGTAAATCTCCTTTACAAAGTAGTCTACTCCTTTGTTCTGCAGCCCGACTGCGTTCAGCATCCCTGCCGGTGTTTCCGCCATGCGCGGATAGGGATTACCCTCGCGATGTTCCACCGTAGTACCTTTTACGATGATCGCGCCTATCGCTGAAACATCCATGAAGTCG